>ERZ1026852.135-NODE-135-length-51799-cov-26.663149_pt1 | contig 51799 bp, 40 predicted proteins | sample MGYA00380156_ERZ1026852 | MGnify/ENA primary metagenome ERZ1026852 (study PRJEB33269, sample SAMEA4719792) | human gut metagenome | biome: human-associated habitat; feature: organic feature; material: feces | place: Cameroon | collected 2013-10 ...
CCCCGCTATTCTTGTTGTTAGGCTTGGAATTTGAGAGGTTTTTCAGTGCCCTCGAAGTAGCATCCCTTTTTTATGCTAAATAATAAGCTAATATTCAAATTGTAAATTCAAGAAAAGCTTAATCTTCTCTTGAATTTGTATAGATTTTCTGACCTACATATCGACGGTTCAACTCTGTCTTACGGTAGCTATAGTCATATTCCTCTTTGCCGCAAACACTACATCTGAATGTAATTTTAAACACTTCTATCTTGTACTGAACCTCATACTCATCGTAAAGGCTGGTTGTAGTGCTTATGGTATGTGTCTTGAAATCCTTATCGTAACTACCTTTTTGACCACTACTTGTGCGGTAGGTTACGTGTGTCCATGTACGATAGCTACTGTAGCTTTTGTGTAGGGTCTTTGCAAATTTATGATCTTTTTCCCATTCTGTATATTCGTGGTCGAACTTTTGGTCAATGTAATTCATTGAGAATAAGTTGCGACAGTTTAAACATCGGTCGTGTGGTATGTAGTTGTCTAATGGAGACGCTATATATTTGTATCCAATGAATGCTATGACGACGTTGATTATCAGAAATGGCAACAAGTAGCCCCATATTAATATCATCACAAACCATACAAAGCTAGCAACTGTTATAAGTGTGATAATAATAATGCGCAATGGAAGATTATCTATCGGCTTTAGTATTATGGACTGATGTATACTCAAACCTATTACGGCAATAGGCAAAAGCGGAGTTAGCCATAACCATAGCAATCCGAATACTATGAAATAGATGATGGCAATTGCTTTTTGTTGTAGTGATGGAGGTGCATCTTCAACAAAAAAAGTAGAAGACCATAACGGAGACTTGATGGTATTAGCTAGAATGTCTGCGTCAATGATATTTTTGACGAAAGGGACATAGCGTATCAAATGTTTGTCGATTTCGCTGTTGTAGACTCTAAATTCACAGTTGGTTGCAATACCATTGCCATTGAAACTAACAATTGGGTGGGTGTGCAATCGTGAACCTTTGTAATCTATCACGTCTACGTAATCAAAACTAGCTATCAGAGAGTCATTGCGTCGTATTATTGTTTTTGCAGGATATAGCAGTTGGTCTGCTTCACTAATTGTTTTTCCCATGATTAGCCGTTTGAACTTTGCGTCAGATAACGTAATTTTCGGTCCCTCAGGGTTGATGTAATGCAATTTTATATCTTCTGATATTTGAGGATAAACATCTTTATTGCTTATCTTAGCGGTTGAACCATCTGGAAATTTACAATAATACTTGCTGAAGTCATAGTCGAATGCTATAACGCTAATGGTTTCTAACTTCTTTGACCTTTTGTTAATTGCCTTTAGTTCGATTCCCAGTTTTTCAACAGGAATGAAGCCACGGTTTCCATTTGCGTCTTGCACCCATAATGAGAGTCTGCTCTTTTGCAGACTCCCTTGTATACCAAGTATCCATAATGAGTCGTCCTTGTTTATATTTACCCATGTCGTGTCGCGATAGCTTATGGGTATAGACATTTTTAATTTTGTAGGCGACTTAATGGCTTTGATTGCGCCATTGAAACTGTCGTTAATACTCAAAGCATTGAATACCAATGTGGCCGTAACGATGGCGATAATGGTTGTGCAAATAATTAAATGCCACAACTTGAGTTTTTGAGCTTTTGTCATGGTTAAAATAGTTTTAGATTTTTTGGAATGAGGGGAATATTATTTTATTCCCCTCGCATTTAGTGCTGCTGAATATTTTGCTGCATAAGCAAGATGTTCTTTATATGTGCGGGCAAAATTGTGAGTGCCACTGAAGTCATCCTTTGCACACATGTAAAGATAATCGTGGTGAGTGAGGTTGAGCACTGCATCGATACCAGCAACCGATGGTATGCGGATAGGACCAGGAGGTAAACCTGCATAACGATAAGTGTTGTAAGGGCTATCGATAGTGAGCAACTTATGGTAAATGCGTCGGAGGTCGAAATCCTGCCATGCATATTTTATAGTTGGGTCTGCTTGCAGAGGCATTCCTGAAGGATATTCAGCGTTGCGAAGCATCAAGCGATTGTAGTACATTCCTGCAACCATAGGCTTTTCACCATTGTTGGCAGTTTCTTCGTCGATGATGCTGGCAAGAGTTATCACCTCGTTAGGAGTGAGCTTCAGAGCCTTAGCCTTTGTGGTGCGTTCTGCATTCCAGAAATGCTCATTCTCTTTATCCATACGATCGAGGAATTTCTCTAATGAAATATTCCAATAGATGTCGTAGGTGTTTGGAATAAACATACATGCTATTGTTGTGGTGTCGTAGCCATATTTTTTGCATGTAGCCTCGTCGGTGAGTGCTGTTGCAATCTCTGTACTGTCGAGCATAAGATGCTTAGCAAGTTCTGCTGATAGTCGACCGATGGTACGCACCGAAGGAATGGTGAGGCTAACAGGAGTCTGCATACCATTCTTAATATGGCGGAACACCACGAATGCTCCTTCGCCAGGTTTGATAGCGTAGCGTCCTGTCTTCACGTGGTCGGCATAACCGCTATGGCGAGCCATGATGGTGAAGGCATTTAGACCATGTATGGTGGCGATGTCTGAGAGTTTGTGGTACACAGAGTCGGCGTTGTCGTCGTCGTCAATATAAACATATTGTGTCTCATCTGTCTTGCTGAATGAGGCAAAAAAATAGTAGTAGACAATGCCTACTAGAGCCATACCGCATAGTATTGTCGGTATGAGAAAACGTCTTGTTTTGCTTGCTTTCATAATAATGCTTGTCAATAAACAATGCAAAGGTAATGCAAATGAGCGAAATAGCAAAACAAAATTTGCATTTATGCTATGCTATACATATAATGTAATTTAATTACAGTAATTCAACATAAATAAAACGGAGGGTAATATTGTGGGTGAATAAAAATAGTTATACCTTTGCATCGACCAAGGAGGAAATTCTGATGAAGAAATGAAATAAAGAGTGAAGAAGTAAAATAGAAATTCGAAGAACTTTAAATAGACATATACGAAGAACTAAAAATAGGAAAAAGATGAAATACAATACTTATATCTTCGACCTCGATGGTACATTGCTTAGCACATTGGGCGACCTTGCTGCCAGCTGCAATTATGCTTTGCGCAGTTGTGGAATGCCAGAACGTTCGCTTGACGAAGTTCGCCAGTTTGTTGGTAATGGTGTGAAAATGCTTATGATAAGGGCGGTGCCTGGAGGTGAGGAGAATGCTGACTTTGAAAAGGCGTATGCCACATTCCGTGAACACTATATGCACCACAATCTTGATACCACAGCCCCTTATCCTGGTATCATGGATATGCTAAAACGCTTAAGCGAGGGTGGGGCGAAGTTGGCAGTTGTAAGCAATAAGTTTTATGCAGCTACACAAGAGCTTGTTGCTCATTTCTTTGGCGACTATGTTAAGGTAGCTATAGGTGAGCGTGAGCAAATTCGCAAGAAACCAGCTCCTGATACTGTGATAGAAGCTCTTCGCCAACTAGGTGCAGATGCCAATAGTGCTGTCTATATTGGCGATAGCGATGTAGATATTGATACAGCACGTGCTGCAGGAATGCCATGTATCAGCGTGTTGTGGGGATTTCGTGATAAGGATTTTCTTATTCAGCATGGTGCAGAAACATTGGTGGAAAGCCCGGAGAAGATAGTTTAAGTGAAGAATTTAAGTGAAGAATTTGAGTGAAGAGTGAAGAACGAAAAGTGAAGAATCCATTAGTCGTATAAACGATAAAGGGTGAAGAATCCAATAGTTGTATAAATGATAAAGAGTGAAGAATTAATAGCCATAAGACTATTTAATTCTTCACTCTTCGTTCTTCCCTTAAATTCTTCCCTCTAAAGGCTTCCCTTTGTCGAAGGCAGAGTAAAATGATAGATGTCTCTGCGTACAGCCATTTTAAGTGCTCTTGCAAGAGCCTTGAATATTCCTTCTATTTTGTGATGCTCGTTTTCGCCCTCAGCCTTTATGTTGAGGTTCATGCGAGCAGCATCGCTAAGACTCTTGAAGAAATGTAGGAACATCTCTGTAGGCATGTCGCCAACATGTTCGCGATGGAATTCAGCATCCCAAACAAGCCATGGACGTCCACCGAAGTCGAGTGCCACCTGGCATAGGCAGTCGTCCATAGGCAGACAATAGCCATAGCGCTCAATGCCACGCTTATCGCCCAAAGCCTTCAGAATACATTCGCCAAGAGCCAATGCTGTATCTTCGATAGTGTGGTGTTCGTCAACATTCAAGTCGCCATTTGTGCGAATATAAAGATCCATCATGCCATGCTTGCCAATTTGTTCAAGCATGTGGTCGAAGAAGCCAAGACCTGTTTTGATGTCGCAATTGCCTGAACCATCGATATTCAGACGAATGTCTATGTCTGTTTCGTGAGTGGTGCGGCGCACTTCTGCCTTTCTTTCTCCAGCAAAGAGAATCTCTGCAATCTTGTCCCAAGTCATGCCGTCACGTCCAAGAATAAGCGCTTTGCATCCAAGGTTCTCTGCCAGTTGAGCATCAGTCTCTCTGTCGCCAATCACGTAGCTGCCTGCGATGTTGTAGTCGGGATTATCGATGTATTCCGTCAGCATTCCAGTATTAGGCTTGCGCATAGGCGAATTGTCCTCAGGAAAATGGCGGTCGATCTTTATATCATCGAAAGTTACACCCTCATCCTCAAGTGCCTGCAGTATGAAGTTGTGTACAGGCCAAAAGGTTGGCTCAGGAAAACTCTCTGTGCCCAAGCCGTCTTGGTTGCTCACCATAACGAAGCGGAAGTCGAGATGCTGGCGAATGAAACCAAGGTTGCGAAACATACCCTCGGTAAATCTCAGTTTCTCGAAGCTGTCTATCTGTTCGTCTTCAGGTTCGCGGATAAGAGTGCCATCACGGTCGATGAAAAGAATGCGTTGCTTGTTCATTGTTGTTGTGTTGTTGGGTTATTATTTGGTTATTTATTGGTTGTTATTAATTGCCTCCTGCTTGTTTGCATTCTTGCTTGCTATGCTTCCATAAGCATAGTAAACAGCGATGTGTCCCCAAATCATTACATATCCCATAAGGAACATTGCCACTACTGCTGCTCCATAATACATCAGCTTGAAGCCTGAAGGTAGAGCATCAGCATCGCCGAGAGCCATAGAAGAAGCGTTGGCAAAGTCGGCCATCATTATGGCGTTAGGCACAATGAAGAGGGGTATATATAATAAGGTGATGATGATGGCAAGGAGCATGTGAAGCATAAAGAGATAGCCCCACGACTTTAGTCCAACACCATATTCATGTCCGAAGATACTTCCCAAACGGCTATCTTCGTTATATATATAATTCATACACGAATAAGCTGTAGGCAACAAAGCTATTCCGAATATCGCAGCCAAGGCTACTGCCACTCCGATGGCAATATTCAATGTGCTATGAGTTGCTGCATCTGGTGCTGATTGCAAGATAAGATAGAAGGCAGCTCCTATGATTATGCCTATCAAGAACGAGCATACAACCATAACGCCAGACATTAGAAGAAAACGTTTATAGTTTTTAGCTAAAAGCTTGCCATTTAGTAAAGTAGCTGTCTTCGAAAAAAGTAAAGCGTTAGTAAATATCGATACTATAAATACTATGGCTGTAATAATCATTCCTATGGTTGTCTTAGAGTTGAGCACAGGTGATAATGACACTACTGCGGCATTTATCAAAACGGGCAACCATGTAGCGAATAAAATAGTTTTTGCATTGTTGCATACAGTGTCGTAAGCTGCTTTTATACATGACGACACGCTGCGATGTTTGTAAAGTTCTTGTTCCATTATTATAACTCCTTAATAATAGTTGTCTTTTTCAGATTAAAATCTTTATCTTCTTCTGAATTCCGAGCATGTGATGGCTGTAGCAATAGCCACATTCAGACTCTCTGCCTTATCGGCAGCAGTAGCGAAGTTCGGTATCAGCAATCGGTTGTTTACATGTTTTCTCACCTCTTGGCTAATGCCATTACCCTCGTTGCCCATCACTATGATGCCATGCTTACTCAGCTCTTTGGCATAAATATCTTCTCCATCGAGTAGGGTGCCATACACTGGGTAGTTTGCAGGAAGCGACGTTAGCAATTTGGTAATGTCGGTATAGATGATGTTCACACGAGCAATGCTTCCCATAGTAGCCTGCACCACTTTCGGATTGTAAGCGTCGGCAGTATCTTGGCTGCAATAGATGTTCTCTATGCCAAACCAGTCGGCAATACGAATTATTGTACCAAGGTTACCTGGGTTCTGCACTCCGTCGAGAGCCAACGACAGTTTATCTTTAGGAAACTCTGCTGCCGACGAATCGTTGCTGTCAGGAAGCTCGAATACTGCCAACACCTCCTGAGGAGTTTGCAGATAGCTTACCTTGCGCAATTCTTCTTCCGTAACGTCGAACACTTCAACCTCGGCAGGAATCTTTGTATGGTTAGCTTTTAGCCAACTTTCTGTAGCCACAACATAGCGCAAATGCATTGTTGGCATCAAATCGCCAACAACCTTTGGACCCTCAGCCACAAACAAGCCTTCAGCTGTACGATTCTTCTTCAGTTCGAGCGAACGTATGTATTTTATCTTAGCCTTTGATATCATTGTAAATTATTTCTTGCAAAGGTAGTAATAATTTGGTTCTTTTTTGTAACTTTGCCCCACAAATTTATATTCCATTGAAGTTTATTAAACAATACATACTCTTTGCATCCTTTGCTTTGCTATCGGCATGCTCTGGCACCAAGTACGTACCTGAGGGCGATTATTTGCTCGACAAAGTAGAGGTGAAGTCGGAACTTTCTGGTTTCGATGCGTCGTCGTTGTCGGCTTACGTTAAGCAGACTCCTAACACAAAATGGTTTTCTTTGTTCAGAATACCATTGGCTACATATTCCCTTTCTGGTCGTGACACCACAAAATGGGTAAACCGCACATTGCGCAATATTGGTCAGGCGCCGGTAGTCTACGACACCTTGCTCACCAACACTTCTTCGGCAGCCCTTTCTATGGCTATGCGCAATAGGGGCTATATGCATGCCGACGTAGATGTTAAGACTAAGCGTAAGGGTAAGAAGATAAAGGTGGTTTATGAGCTTAATCCTGGCGAACAATACACCATTGGCTCCATACGCTATGATATTGAAGACGATAGCATAGCTAAAATTCTGAAAAACGACAAAGCCTCTATGCTTCGTCGTGGAGCGCCTTTTACCGTAGATAAGCTCGATGCCGAACGTAAGCGTATCACCAGCTTGCTCATGGATCGTGGCTACTATCGTTTCCATAAGGATTTTATCACCTATAGCGCAGACTCTTCGAGATATAGTAGCGATATTAACGTAACACTCCATTTGTCGAAATATCGTGCCAACAACAATTCGCCCGAAACTCTTCACCCTTGCTATAGTATCAACTCCATTAACTATCTTTCGGGCAATGGAGCTGACGATAGTATTGTGCACCTTCGTCATAAGGTTATGGCTTACAATACTGCCATAAAACTTCATCGACCATTTTCTGCCACCGACCTTCAGACCACATACAACAACTTTGCACGTCTGAAGGCTGTGCGCTATACTAATATTCGATTCAACGAAGTGCCTGACACCACGCTCTTGGATTGCAACATACAAGTGAGCACTAATAAGCCTCACTCTATATCTTTCCAGCCTGAGGGCACAAATACTGCAGGCGACCTTGGTGCAGCAGCATCATTGACCTACGAGAATAGAAATATATTCCGTGGTAGTGAACTTCTGAGTATCGAACTCCGTGGTGCTTTCGAAGCCATTACCGGACTCGAAGGCTATCAGAACCAAGACTATGTGGAATATAATGCTGAGGCTAAGTTGCAGTTCCCACGCTTCGTAGCTCCATTCCTCTCTCGCACATTCCGCCGTCGCAGCAAGGCAACATCCGAGCTTTCTGTGGCATGGAACATGCAGAATCGCCCAGAGTTCCATCGTCGTGTGTTCTCTACAGCTTGGCGATATCGATGGGCAGAACCTCATCATCATCTCAGCTATCGTTTCGATCTTCTCGACCTCAACTATGTCTACATGCCGTGGATAAGTGCTACGTTCAAGCACGACTACCTTGATAGTGTGAGCAATCGTAATGCCATCTTGCGCTACAACTATGAGGACTTGTTTATCATGAAGCTTGGTTTCGGAATCTCTTATAATACCGACAACTTCGCATTCCGTGCCAACATCGAGTCGGCCGGCAATCTACTTGATGCTTTCGCTCGTGTAGCTAAGTTCCATACCAATAGTAATGGGCAGCATACATTTCTTAATATAGCATACGCACAATATGCTAAGTTCGACTTCGATTGCACACGTCTGTTCCGCTTTGATGCTCACAACACTCTTGCCCTGCATGGAGCCTTCGGCATTGCTTATCCTTATGGCAATAGCACGGTGTTGCCTTTTGAGAAGCGATATTTTTCGGGTGGTGCCAACTCGGTGAGAGGATGGGGAGTGAGAGTACTCGGACCAGGAAGATTTCGTGGTACTGATGGCCGCATCGACTTCATCAATCAGACGGGCGATATGAAACTTGACCTTAGTGCCGAATATCGCACTTATCTCTTCTGGAAGTTTGATGGTGCAGCCTTCGTTGATGCTGGTAACATCTGGACTTTGCGCTCGTATGCAGAGCAGCCTGGTGGACAATTCCACTTCACCGATTTCTATAAGCAGATTGCTGTGGCCTATGGTATTGGCTTGCGTCTAAACTTTGGCTATTTCATTCTTCGCTTCGATATGGGTATGAAAGCCATCAACCCTGCCTACGAAACCAAGAACGAGCACTACGCCTTTTTGCATCCAGACTTTTCTCGCGATTTCTCGTTCCACTTTGCTGTTGGAATGCCATTCTAAAAGGTTTTACTCATGATGTTATTGAGGTATTTGAAAAATTTATAAAATACAATCTAAAAAACGAAGCCTGCTTCATGTGCCAACGAAGCTTGCTTCATGTGCCAACGAAGCAGGCTTCATTGGTCATCGAGGTCTATTGCATTTTTTATGGTAAAAAATGGCTATGTGGCCAATCTTTTCATAAACAAAAATAAGGTGTAGCTTTCATACGAAGGCTACACCTTATTATATATTATAATGTATGGTCTATTGTTTAGTGGTGCTTCTTTTCGCTCTCCTTGATAAAGCCATGACGATAAGCGTAGAGAAGTTTTTTGAGTTCTGTAACTTGTTGGCGTAGCTCCTTACCCTTGTCTGTATCTGCAACGAGCATACGATGGCTCGACATTTCCACAATCTGAGTTGTAGACTTGATGTCGGTACCTCTGATTATTGCATCTTCGGTGCTGGTGAAAGGCTCGTGCTGCACAAGCTGGAAACCACGGCTGTGGTAAACCAAGGTGTAACCAGCAATGCCAGTTTCCTTATGGTAAGCCTGCGAGAATCCGCCATCTATCACCATCAGCTTGCCGCCTGCCTTGATAGGGTTTTCGCCACTCGCCACATGCACAGGCACATGACCATTTATGATGTGACGATTAGGGTCGGTAATGCCGAAGGCGTCCATTATCGAGTCGCAAATATCCTCACGATCACGCAAGGTAAAGAAGTTGCCCTTAGTCTCGTGGTGTGTCTCCTTTTCATTGATGAAATAGCGCTCAAATGTAGCCATCTTCGATTTGTCGAACAATGGACTATTTGGTCCGCACCATAGATACAGGAAGTAGTCTACAGCATATTCGCGCTCCTCTTTTGGAGTATCGTTTTGGAAAGCCGAGCGTATCTGCATGCCGATATCCGACATCAAAGCTCGTCCTGAGCATTTGTGACCTGGACGAATCTCCACTTCCTTCAGCGTGCCATCTTCATTAAGTGGTACAGAGGCATGGAAAAGCAAATTGCCATTGTAAATGCCGTACATGCAACCATGTGCCAGCATAGCACTGAGGTGGCGATGTAGCTTCTCACTAAGCATAAAGAAATGGCGCAGATGGTGCATCAGAGCCTCTTCCTCTTCTGTAAGCTTTGTAGGGTTGGCTGGGTCGATAGTAGGGAAGTGGCAACTCTTCATCTGGTATGTGTTGCCTTCGAGGGTTATTGTGCCAGTCTTATAGTCGATATGCGAGAGCAAGTCGCGCTCTTCCATCTTCCATTCCGGATGCTTATGATAAAGCTGTGCTTCCACCTTAAACTGCATCACGGCAATAGCCTTGTGCATCTGAGCTGTCAGGCGTTGTGTCTTAGCATCCATGTTTTCGGCACCACCACTAAACTTAGGCATAAACTCTTCGCAAGGGTCGCCTTTGTAGGCTTCCATAGCAAAGGTGGCAAGAGGCACAAGGTTGATGCCGTAGCCCTCTTCCAAAGTGGCGAGGTTAGAATAACGTAGCGACAAGCGAATCACATTGCAGATACAAGCATCATTGCCCGCAGCAGCACCCATCCACATGATGTCGTGGTTGCCCCATGTGATGTCCCAATGTTCGTAGTTTTCCATTAAGTCCATGATGCGATGAGCACCAGGACCACGATCGTAGATGTCGCCCAAGAGGTGAAGTTGGTCGATTGCCAATCGCTGTATCACACCAGCCATAGCGATGATGAAATCGTCGGCACGTCCTGTAGATATTATGGTGTCGATAATCTCGTTTACGTATGCTGTCTTGTTGGTGTCTTCTGTGCGCTCGTGGAGCAATTCTTCGATGATATAAGAGAAATCGGCAGGCAATGAGTGGCGCACCTTAGAGCGTGTGTATTTGCTCGAAATGTCTCGGCAAACAGCTACCAGCTTATGAAGCGTGATGTGGTACCAGTCGTCGATATCTTTCTCTTGTGCTTTCACCAACTCCAGCTTCTGTTCAGGATAGTAAATCAAGGTGCAGAGCTCACGCTTTTCAGCTTCGCGCAGAGTGGTGCCGAAAAGGTCGTTTACCTTTCGCTTAATATTGCCAGAAGCATTTTTGAGCACATGCTGGAAAGCCTCATACTCACCATGAATATCGGCAAGGAAATGTTCGGTTCCCTTAGGCAAATTGAGAATAGCCTGAAGGTTTATAATTTCAGTACTTGCATCGGCTATTGTAGGAAAAGAGTTAGACAACAGCTGCAAGTATCTCATGTCTTTTTCAATGTCTTTAGGATTTGTCATGACACGGCTATGTTTTTAAGTTTTGTAATCTCAGACGTCATTGCGTCTGCCTGTTTGTCAAATATTGGTTTTATAGGCATGAAGCCTTCTGTTAATCTTGTGATGGTTGCCATGGCTGCTTCGAGCCTTGCCATAAACATCGTGGCGCTGGTTTCTTCGAGCATTGTTGCCAATACATCCTCGTCGTATTCCTCGTGGTTGAGGCGTGTGGCAAGGTTGGCAATATGGCGCAAAGGCAACTTGTTGTGAGCAAGTTCGTGCTTTATGTTTAGCACCATCATACACAGTTCGCGCTCCGTCTGCTGTTCGTCGGTAGCAATATCTTCCACCTTGCTCTTCAGCATGATGTTGCTACTCAGCACGTCGTCGCACTTCAAATCTTTATCGCTATATTTATTGCTTGGAGCAAAGCGCTGAGCATTGTCCACTTCTATCATCGTAAGTTCAGGGTTGATGATGGCTGCACCTTGGGCAATGATGTCGGAGATATGTTCGTCGTGAGCATAGATGCAGATGTTGCGCCAGTCGGTGGTGTCAATCTTCTCCACTTCTTCCTTTGCCTGTTTCATGGCTGTAGGCATCTGCGCTATTTCGGGGCAGGTGGCAGCCTGCAGTAGATACGTCATGGCAGTTGCTGCTTGTTGGCTCATCAATGTGTAGACATTGGAGTCCAGCACCTTTTGATAGAGTGTCAGCATCTGGCGAGCCATCTCCTTATTGCTCACGAGGCTTGTCAAAGCAGGGTTCTTGATGATGCTCACGCGAGGATTCCAACGCAGACGAGTGAACATTTCGTTTTCAAACTTTCCTGCCGCATGCACAGCCGATGCCTGTCGTGTCATTCGGCGCTGAAAGAGGTTGGTCTGCAGATTTCTCTTTGCAGCCTTACCTTTCATAGTCCATGGTTCGAGTCCGCCTAAAGGCGAAAATACCGTAGGGATATTCGCCTTGGTGGCTTTCTGCATGAGCTGTGCTGCTTGATGATTCCAGCAGCCGAAGATGTGTACGATATTGATGTCGTTGAGCAATTGTGGTGAGTAAGCGTGAGCTATTTCAGCCTGCACACCGCTTATGTCACCATTCTCGTTAAGACACACATTCAGCGCCGTCACCAATTCTCGGTTGGCGTCGACGCTGAATGTCTGTTGTGGTATATAGAGCAAAATCCTCATAATCCTATAGTTTTATAGCTTATGGGTTGTGAAATCTAATTTGTCGGCAAACTTATGGTTTATGGCATGTTTCATGTTGTGCCACACAACGCTAAGCTGCAAAGGCAAAGCCAAAAGGGTAGGGATATTTTCGCCCAACTCCTTGGAGCGTTTAGACAACCATAGACTACATAGTGATGTTGTTATTATCAGCGAAACCGCTGCTACTGCTGTGATAATCCATTGCTGAAGAGCTACGGATGCTGCAATGGCTGCGACGTCGGCAATTACTGTTGTGTGGAGCATTATCTGGTCGATGTTGAACATCAAGCGATGCTTTATGCCTCGCTTTAGCATCTTTCTCGATTCCAGATAGTACATGTGGTGATACAGCCACGCCTTGTGGGTAGGAGCATCCTCAACGACATGAGCCAGACGAGATGTTTCTGTAGCAGTATTGTCGGCTGTGGCAAAATCGTTTACCAAGAAGTCGTATTCTCCTCTCACCAAGTTCAAACTACTGCGAAAACCCTCCTGTTTCATAAACAGGCTTTTGCGTATCATAAGGTTAGAACCATAATGGCGATAAGCCATAGACTGCTGAGCTTCGCGAAGCGAGTAGCATTGAATTAGCATGCGCTCAAATCGCTGATACATTTTGGCGTCGTCGTCATAACGGCTGTAGCCAATTACAAGGTCTTTGTCCTTATTGCAGTTGCGAGCCATAGTGGCAAGCCAATGTTCCGACTCAGGGCGGCACGATGGTTCCACGAGCATTATCCATTCGCTTTTTGCAGCCTTTACGCCAATTGTGATAGAGAGCTTTTTGCGGCTCATGTACCTCGACGATTCAGGTATCAGCGTGTAGTACAGATGCTTGTCGGCTGAAAGCAACTTCAGCACATCTTCTGTTTCGCTGTCGCCTTTCTCTGCCACCACTATCACCTGATAGTTACCAGGATATTGCTGTGCCAACACCAAGGGCAGATTGCGCCTTAGTTCGGCAGCATTGTCGTGGGCTGTTATGACGATGCTTACGGATGGCAAATGCTGTCCGTAAGCATCGTTAGCTGAACTGTTGTCGGCATCTTCTGTTGATGATAAGTCTGCCTCTTCCGACAAGATTATCTTTCGGAACAGAGGGTTAACAAAGGGGGCTATAATAGCCAATAGCAGCAGAATGCCGCAAATTATTAATGATGTTGTATTAAATATCATAAATCTTCTGAGATATAGCCTTTAGGCAACTTACGGCAGTTGTACTGACTTGCCATAATCTCGCCATAGGCTCCAGCCGAGCGTAGTGCTATTAGGTCGCCACGCTTGGTTTTATTGATGTCGATAGCTTTAGCAAAGACATCGCTCGATTCGCATATTGGACCCACCACGTCGTAGGTCTCCATAGGCTCGTCGCTCGAAATGTTCTCTATCTTGTGGTACGCCTGATAAAGGGCAGGACGGATGAGGTCGGTCATACCGGCATCCACAATGGCAAACTTCTTTGCTGTGCCTTGCTTCACGTATAGTGTGCGAGTGATGAGAGAGCCCATCTGAGCCACAACGGCACGTCCCAATTCAAAGTGCAGAGACTGACCTTCGCGCAATTTCAGCTTCTTGGCGTATGTATCGAAATAAGCCTTGAAGTTTGGTATTGGCTCACGGTTAGGGTGGTCGTAGCTAACGCCGAGTCCACCGCCCACATTGATATTCTCAACGATGATATGATTGCGCTCAAGCTTGTCTTGCAATTCGTTGATACGGTTGCACAAAGCCTCGAAGTCGCCCATGTCAAGTATCTGACTACCAATATGGAAGTGCAATCCCACAAACTTCACGTTCTGCATCTGTGCCGCTTCTTCTATCGCAGCCTCCATGTCTTGCATGGCAATGCCGAATTTGTTTTCTGCAAGTCCGGTAGTGATATTGGCATGAGTATGTGCGCCCACGTTAGGGTTGATGCGGAAAGCCACTCTCGCCACCTTGCCTCGTGCTGCAGCCAGCTCGTTGATAACCTCCAGCTCGGCGATGCTCTCCACGTTGAAGCAGAAAATATCCTTGTCGAGTCCGAGGTTAATCTCCCAGTCGCTTTTGCCAACTCCGGCGTATACTATCTTGGATGGTGCAAAACCTGCATTGATGGCAGCCTCTATCTCGCCACCGCTCACGCAGTCGGCACCAAGACCAGCTTGGCAGATTATGTTTAGCACCTTTGGATTGGCATTAGCCTTCACCGCATAGTGCACATGGTATCCTGGATGCTTGTCCACTTCGTTGTTGATAGCCTTCAGGGTTTGGCGCAGCAAGTCGGTGTCGTAATAGTAGAATGGCGTCTGTATGCCTTGGAATTTATCTATTGGAAATGTACCTTTCATTTGAATTGTCTTGTTCTGTGTGTGTTGTGTGTTGTTGTATAGCCCATCCCTCTATGTTGGAGAGAGATGGGCTGAAAGAGATGATGTGTTTTTTGCTTTACTTATTAAACAATACGTTGCTCAAGTTCTGCAGCGCTTGCTTCTTGTCGCTCTCCTTGATAAGGAACGAGATGTTGTAGTTGCTACCGCCATAGCTAATCATGCGTACAGGGATATTCTTCATAGCGTCGGTAGCGATGGTTTCGAAACCGAGGTTGCTCCAGTCGAGGTCGCCAACTACGCAGATGATACACATGTTGGTGTCTACGGTCACAGTACCATATTTCTTGAGCTCGTCAACGATTTCGTTCAGGTGGTCGTCTTTATCGATACTCATGCTCACACCAACTTCTGATGTTGCAATCATGTCGATAGGAGTCTGATAGCTCTCGAAAATCTCGAATACCTTGCGCAAGAATCCTGTTGCCAAGAGCATGCGCGACGACTTAATCTTGATAGCTGTAATGTTGTCCTTAGCAGCCACAGCCTTGATTTTGCCACGTACTATCACGTTGTCGATGATAGTGCCCTCGGCCTTAGGGTCCATGGTGTTCTTCAAGCGTACAGGAATGCCTGCATATTTAGCTGGCTGCACACATGTTGGGTGCAAAATCTTTGCTCCGAAGTATGCGAGTTCGGCAGCCTCTTCGAAGTTGAGCTGTCTCACAGCCTCTGTCTTATCAACGATACGAGGGTCGTTGTTGTGCATTCCGTCGATGTCGGTCCAGATCTGAATTTCAGAAGCTGGCAGAGCAGCACCGATGAGCGATGCTGTATAGTCAGAACCACCACGCTGCAAGTTGTCTACCTCGCCATAAGCGTTGCGGCAGATGAAGCCCTGGGTGATGTAGATCTGATAGCCCTCATTGTCCTTCATGATGGACTGTAGCTTCTCCTTGATATAAGCGGTGTCAGGCTCAGCATTCTTGTCGGTGCGCATAAAGTCGAGTGCATTGAGCAACACAGCCTTAACGCCACACTCTTGAAGATAGTTCACCACCATGTTGGTGCTGATGATTTCGCCCTGAGCCACGATGCTCTTCTCCTCGAAGCTTGTAAACAAGTCTTTGGTGAATGAGCGCAGATAGTTGAACTCCTGCTGCAACAGGTCGCGTGTCTTCTGCTTATATTCTTCGGTGGAGTAGAGGTCTTCAACGTGTTGCAAGTATTTCTTCTCAAGGTTGTTGATAACCTCGTTTGCACCTTCTGGATTCTTCTTATACAGATAGTCGCTAATTTCCACCAATGAGTTTGTTGTGCCGCTCATTGCCGAGAGCACTACGAAAGTTGGTTCACCAGACTCTGTGATGAGCTTGGCAACATTCTTCATTCTTTCAGGAGAACCTACCGAGGTTCCTCCAAACTTCATTACTTGCATGTTCATATCGTTTATTTTTTTCTTTTTTTCTTTTTTTTCTTAATTATCCTTCAAATCCATTTGATTCTTCACTCTTCACTTATAGAGATCTTAGTGAAATCCTTAGTGATGTCTGCCATGTGACCATCCTTGCATTGGTAAACGATGCCTGGGAACTGGTCGATGATAGGCAAGTTGTGAGTGGTCATCACCACGGCTGTGCCGGTCTGAGTGATGCTCTTCAGCACATTTAGGATTGATGTTGCTGTTTCAGGGTCGAGGTTTCCCGTTGGCTCGTCGGCAATTATCACCTTTGGCTCGTTGAGCAATGCGCGAGCTATAGAAATACGCTGCTGTTCGCCACCCGATAGTTCGTGAGGCATAGAGTGTATCTTCTCTTGCATGCCGACATCAGCCAGCACCTCGTCGATACGCTTTTTAATATCTTTCTTGTTTTTCCATCCTGTAGCTTTAAGCACGAATTCCAGGTTGTCGTAAACCGTGCGGTCGTGCAACAACTGGAAGTCTTGGAATATTATTCCCAATTCGCGTCTTAGTGCAGGTATTTCCTTGCGTTTCAGGCTCACCACATTGCGTCCTAACACTTCTGCCTTCTCAGCCTCGTCTTTCATGAGGTCGAGCTCGCAGTATGTTGTTTTCAGTAGTGAACTCTTTCCCGAGCCCACCTTACCAATGATGTAGATGAATTCTCCTTCGTCTACATGGAAGTCTACACCCTCAAGCACTAATTTGCCTTGCTGGTAGATGTTTACGTTTTTATATTCTATTAGCATATCTTTTATTAGCAATTTACTCTTTACTCTTTTTCACCCTTCGGGCTTTATCCCAGTTAGGGTCGTGGCGTTTTTGCAGTTCAGCTGCCACATCCTCTATGCGTAGGCCCTTTTCGGTGAGCAGCACTATGAGGTGGTAGAACATGTCGGAAGCCTCGTAGATGAGCTTGTCGTTAGTGCCGTTGGTGGCTTCTATGACAGTTTCGAGAGCTTCTTCTCCCACTTTCTGTGCTATGCGGTTAACGCCTTTTTTGAAAAGACTTGTGGTGTAGCTGCCCTCAGGCATCTCTTCGTGACGACGCTCTATGAAGTCCTGTAGTTCTGAGAGAAAAGCCAATGGATTGCTCTCGTTGTCTTCGCCCCAGCAGGTGTCGGTGCCTGTGTGGCATGTTGGACCATGAGGCACAGCCTTGACGAGTAGCGTATCGTTGTCGCAGTCGTTCTTGATGCTCACCAGGTCGAGAAAGTTGCCTGATGTTTCGCCCTTTGTCCAGAGGCAGTTGCGCGAGCGGCTCCAAAAGGTAACCTTGCCTGTAGCCATGGTCTTGTCGAAAGCCTCTTGGTTCATGTATCCAAGCATCAATACATTCTTTGTATTTGCATCCTGTATGATGGCAGGAACGAGTCCGCCAGTCTTTTCAAAGTCTATTTCCATTTTTGCGTTGTGTTTTGTCTGTCACCTTATTATATATATGTACGCGTGTGAGAGCTTATCTCCTCACGTTTATTCCCTGTTGCCAGAGATAATCTTTTAGCTCAGGTATTGCTATTTCGCCGAAGTGGAACACGCTTGCTGCCAATGCAGCGTCGGCTTTGCCCTTTACGAAAGCATCTTTGAAATGCTCCATGGTGCCTGCGCCGCCACTTGCTATCACGGGTATCGACAGGTTGTCGGCAAGCTCTGCCAAAGCTTCGTTGGCAAATCCTTGCTTCACTCCGTCGTGATCCATGCTGGTGAATAATATCTCGCCAACGCCACGCTCTTGCACCTGGTGTGCCCAGTCGAAGAGTCCGAGTTCTACTCGTTCTCTGCCGCCCTTCACGTAGCAATGCCAACCGTCTTCGTCGTGGCGTGCATCGATAGCGCACACACACACTTGCGAGCCAAATTTTCCAGCAATCTCGTCGATGAGGTTAGGAGTGCGGATGGCTGCTGAGTTGATGCTCACCTTGTCGGCTCCTGCGTTGAGCAGACGTTCCACGTCTTCCAATTTATTTATTCCGCCACCCACGGTGAACGGGATGTTTATCTCTTGCGCCACCTTTGTCACCATGTCGGTAAAGGTTTTACGCTCCTCGAAGCTTGCCGTGATGTCGAGAAACACCAGCTCGTCGGCTCCCATATCGCTATAAGCTTTGCCCAAAGCCACAGGGTCGCCAGCGCTACGCAGATTCACAAAGTTGGTGCCCTTAACGGTTTCGCCATTCTTCACGTCGAGGCATGGTATGATGCGTTTTGCTAAAGTTGCCATAGCTCTTCGATATTTATTTTTCCTTCATAGAATGCCTTGCCGAATACCACGGCAGGAATGCCGCTCTTGTTAAGGTTGCGAATGTCGTTGGTGCAGCCCACACCGCCACTTGCTATGAGGTGCAGGGTGGGGTAAGCGTCCATGATTTGGCGATATAGTTCGATGGCTGGTCCTTGCAGGGTGCCGTCTTTCGATATCTCCGTACAGAGCACGTTCTTCACTCCGTGGTCTACATATTGTTTCAAGAATGGCAGCAGCTCTTCTGCAGAGTCTTCCTTCCATCCATTTATCGAAATCTTGCCGTTTCTAACGTCGGCTCCCAATATCAGCTTGTCGGCGCCATATTCTTCGAGCCAACTCAAGAATAGCTCTGGTTTTGTCACAGCAATGCTGCCTATTGTCACCATGCTTGCTCCAGCCTCGAAAGCCTTCTTCAGGTCGTCGTCGGTTTTTAGTCCGCCTCCAAAGTCTACCTTCAAGTTTGTTGCATCTGTAATAGCCTTCAGCACATGGTCGTTGACTATATGTTTCGACTTTGCTCCATCGAGGTCAACCACATGTAGGCGTTTGAATCCCATGTCTTCAAACTGTCGTGCCACATCGGCAGGCAAATCGTTGTAGACTGTCTTCTGATTGTAGTCGCCCTTGGTGAGTCTCACGCATTTGCCGTCGATGATGTCGATGGCTGGTATTAGTTCTATCATAAGTCAATCTCCATGAAGTTTTTCAGAATCTGTTCTCCCACCTTTCCGCTCTTCTCTGGGTGAAACTGCGTGGCATAGAAGTTGTCCTTGTGCAGCGCTGCAGAGAATGGTAATGTGTAGTTAGCTGTAGCGATAGTCCATTGACTCACAGGCACATAGTAGCTATGTATGAAGTAAACATACGGACTGTCTCCCAATCCCTTGAATAGTTTGCAAGGCTCATCGCCCAGCTCTATTCTGTTCCATCCTATTGCCGGCACCTTGTCTTCGTGGCACGTAGGCTGAAAACGTTTCACCTCCATCGGGAATAGTCCTATGCAGTCGGTGTTGCCCTCTTCGCTATGCTTACACAATAGCTGCTGACCGATGCAGATGCCCAATACGGGCTGCTTCAAATCGAGGATGATGCGGTCGAGCTGATGCTCCTTGATATACGCCATCGTAGAGCTTGCCTTGCCCTGTCCGGGAAACAGCACCCTGTCGGCAGAAGCCAACACCTCAGCATCGTCGGTGATGATGGGCTCTACTCCGAGTCGTCGCATGGCGTTGACTACGGAGTAAATGTTGCCAGCATTGTATTTTACTATTGCTACTTTCACAGTTCTGATGTTGTGTTATATGTTGTTATGCTGTGTGTGTAGGGGAAGTTCCCTAACTGAATATTATCGTCTTGTTGTTGTATGTCAGAATCTTGCGCTCTATGTGCTTAGTCACGGCTCTTGACAATACAATCTTCTCCAAGTCTTTGCCTTTGAGCACGAGGCTCTCAGGAGTGTCCTTGTGGGTGATGCGGGTGACATCTTGCTCGATAATAGGACCTGCATCCAAGTCGGCTGTTACATAATGGCTTGTGGCGCCGATAATCTTCACACCTCTTTCCCATGCCTGATGATAAGGTTTTGCACCAATGAAGGCTGGTAGGAATGAATGGTGGATGTTGATAATCTTGTGTGGGTAAGCGCTTATCATGCCGTCGGTGATGATCTGCATGTAGCGTGCCAACACGATGAATGTCACCTTCTCTTTCTTCAGCAACTCCATTTCTGCCTTTTCAACTTCCTCTTTGTTAGAGTGGTCTTTCTTTATTGACCACACGTAGTAAGGTATGTTGAACTGCTCTGCCACATATCTCAAGTCTTCGTGGTTGCTCACGATGCAAGGTATGTCTACGTTCCATTCTCCTGCCTTATAGCGTGCCAGCAAGTCGTATAGACAATGGCTCATCTTGCTCACGAAGATAGCCATGCGTGGCCGTTCGTCGTTAAAGTAAAGGTTGAACGTCATGTTGTATCTCTGCGAATATAGGGTGTCTATATATTCGTAGATTTTTTCGCGTGGAATGGTGAAGTTCTTCAACTCCCATTCTATACGCATAAAGAACATACCGTCTTCTCTATCTACATATTGGTCAAGGTATACGATGTTACCCTGATTGTCTGTGATAAACTTTGTAACTTCCGAGATGATGCCTTGTTCGTCAGGGCAATGCAGAAGTAGTATTGCTGTTGGTTTCATATCTTGCATTTGCATTGTTAATGTCGTTGCAAAGATACAAAATAATATTGAAAGTGGAATATAGATTATATGAAAATTATTAATAATCTGCTATTATGCTCTAAATTGTTGTCGTTTTGTAATCTTATTCCGTTTTTATAATAGCAGAGTGTAAAAGCTAAAGAGGTAAAAGAGTTAAAGGGTAAAAAGTAAAAGGTAAAAGGGTAAAAAAAGTAAAAGAGTAAAAGGGTAAAAAAGTAAATGAGTAAAAAGAATAATATTTAAAAAGAAAATAGGTGATATATAAATATATAAATAGATAAAAAGTAAAAGGGAGGCTTTTTCCTCCCTTGTCCTTGTTCGAAGTCGTTTTTACGACTTCGCCTATTTCTTCGTTTAAATATTGCTTATTTCTTCGCTTAAATATCGCCTATATCTTCGCGCTATATATCGCCTAATTGTCGCCTATATCTTATTTTTCCTCCTCTGTAGCTCTGAGAATGATGCTGGTGGCGCCAATGGTGAATAGGGTGCCGTCTTCGATTACTCGGCGTTCGCGGTCGCCAAGTATCTCATTGTCTACGAATGTGCCGGTATAGCTTGGGCCATCGCGGAGAATGTATTTCAGGTTGCCCTTCTTGTCGCGGCTAACATTGATTACGCAATGGTTCATGTCGATACTTGGGTCGTTGGTTTCTATGGGGCAATTCACGCCAGAACCCTTCATGTATCGGCCTATCACGTTGTCGCCCATCTGCAATGGAATAACCTGCTTGTAGTGGAATACATTCTCTATCACGACGATAGAACCACAGCCATTTTCGTTGGCTTGCTCGTCGGGATTATCTTCCTTTTGAGTGTTTCTGAGTTTCGATACACCTATTCTAATACCAAACTCCTTGCCGCATTCCGGACATTGGAATACCAATGACTGTCCTGCTTCGTATTTTGTTTCATCGAAAGTAATGAAGTTGTCGCATTTAGGGCATCTAACTCTTTTCATGTTCTGTGTTAACCTCGTTGTGTGAAAATGTTGGCTTACAGCCTTTTAGTTTTAGTTAATCTTCATCACCCAACCCTCTACGAAAGGTTCCTTGTCGTTGAGCTTGTTGAGTGCGTTGTAGGCGTCCTGCTGAGTAGTGTAGTTGCCATAAACAACGCGTGTGACGTTGTTTCTTGTAGCTACGCGAGCTTCGTTCAGTCCTTGCTTGTGAAGTGTGCTAACGAATATTTCTGCATTCTTTTTAGCAACCTTCGAGGCTATGACTATCACGTAGCCGCTTGTTTCTGCAGGTGCTGCCTTTGCGGTTTTAGCAACCTCAGTTTTGTGTTTCAGTTCGTTATTGGGGAGTGCCTTGTTTGGGGCTATATTTTCTGTTTTTGCTTCAGCCTTTGTGTTGATTTCTGCCTTTGTCTCGGTTTCAGCTACAGCTGTATTAGTTTCTGCGTTGTCAACCTTCTTAAGGTCGATTTCTTTCAGCGAAGCTGTGCCTGTAGTGATTTCTTTCGGCATTACCTTGTCCAAAAGGTTGGTGTCGATGGCTCTCCCAGCAGTAGTTGTGGTGTTGCTGAGTGGGGCAGGGAAAAGAAGAAATACGATTACAGCGATACAACAAGCTGCGATGTTGCGCAATAGGCTCACGCGGATGCTTATCGTGCGTTCCTCTTCTTCTATTTTCTCTTCGATAGGCGCATTGATGTCTACGATGTTAGCCTTTGTTTCGCTCTTAGTGTTTTCTGTAGCGAGCAATGCTAATGGCTTAAATTCGAAGCTTCCCAAACCGTAGAGATCAGGAGTAAGAATACCTGCTTCGCAAGGTTCAAACTCGTAGTGTCCGTCGTCGTTGAGGTTTAATGTGCCGATATTATGCAACTCGAATGTGCCGTCGGTATCTATGCGCTCTTTTATTTCTCTTACCTCGTCGGCAATGCGCTTCAGAGCTTCAGGATAGCTAATGTCGTAGGCTTCTACATACGACTGAGCGAGAAGCGAATCGTTCATTTTTAGCTTAGGATTGAATCCAATAGTGCGTAGCGGCGGGATAAACATGTTGTCTCTCTCGTCGAAGCGTGCGTCGGCATGATGCGCCATAAATCCCCCAAAATCAGGCACTATGACGCAGTCGTTGCTTAGCAAAAGTATCTCTATATGTTTTTCTAATTCAATCACGTTTGCAAAGTTACTGCTTTTTTTCGAGGTAGCCAAGTGAAGAGAGGATTATTTTCTGTAAAAAGTGGAAGAGAAGCAGATGTTGTCATTTTGTCATTTGGTCATTTTGTCATTTTGATTTTTGAAAGCGTGAAATTATGTCTATATAATTATATATTTTTAATATATAATTATATAGATGTCTGACAATCGCTTTTTTTCTTGAAAATGACAAAATGACAAATGACAATCTTGACAACGTTACTTTAGAGGTTTTGTCTTTTCCTGGATAAGGTTGACTCTATTTTACCTCTTTAATTTAACATTTTTAAATTCCGTACTGTTTTAGTTGACTTTCACTTCTGAGGTTCGTTGGCTGGCGTTCTTGCTTTTTGTTGACGCTTTTCTGTGGTTAGTCGCTGCAGCTCGTGCGAATAGTCGAATGGCACTATGTGACTATTCGTAAGAGGTTGTGCGACTATTCTCGTGGGGCGATGCGGATAGTCGGGCAGCGAGAGACGGATTTTTATGCATTTATGGACGTTTGTGTGGGGTTGTTTGGATGTTGTGGGAAAATGGTTGTTTATTCCCGTTAAAAAGTGATTAAATGCTTGGCTGTTACGGGAAAAATGAGTATATTTGCATGTCGATAAATATATGGTGGTTTCTTTTTGTTAAATGGTATTGTTCGGATAATGAAAAGGACAAAATAAGGTAAAATATACGATGAGAAAAGTTATACTTTTGTTGTTTCTTGCAGTGACTTCGCTGTGTATGGCGCAGAAAAAAGAATTGTCGCAAGCTAAAGCGAATATTAAAGCAGGCAATAATCTTGCTCAGGCTGAGCAGTCGATGAGAAAACTGCTCGAAGATTCAGATAACATTCGTGAGACAAAGATTTGGCTCACTATGTTTGAAGCGATTAAAAAACAATATGATCAGGGTAATGAAAAGCTGTATCTTAAACAAAAATACGATACGGCGGCACTCTTTAATATTGCTCGACGATTGTTTATTGATATGGAACGCTTTGATTCTATCGATGCTATGCCTGATAAAAAAGGTAGGGTGAGACCGGAATATCGCAAAAAACATGCAGAAATGCTCAACACTCTGCGCCCAAATCTATATAATGGTGCGTTCTATTTTATAGGCAAGGGTAAATACGGCGAGGCTTACAACTGCTTGGATACCTATATAAATTGTGGAAATGCTCCGCTATTTACGGGTCGCAACTATATGGAGAAAGATACGCTGATGCCTAAGGCTGCTTTCTGGGCTGTGTATTGCGGATATAAAATGAAAGACCCTGTAAAGACTCTTCATCACACCTATTTGGCGCTGAAGAAAGAGAAATATTGGGAGCCAATGTTGCAGTATCTTTCTGCCACATATTTGCTTGAGAGCGACACCACTCGCTATCTGAAATCGCTCCACGAGGGTTTTGAACGATTTAAGCAGAATTCTTATTTCTATACTCAGCTCGTGGCTTACTATTCGGGCAAAGGTAGATGGGATAAGGCACTTGATATTAACAACGCAGCGCTAAAGGCAAATCCTGCTGATAGCTTGTTGAGTGCTGCAAAATCTACAATCTTGCTCAATCTCTCGCGCTATGATGAATGTCTGGCACTCTGCGATTCTATCATCGCTCGTGGGGATAGTACAGCCGAGGTGATGCTGAATGCTGGCTTGGCTTGCTTCAATAAGGCTGTGGAGATGAGTGTGCAGGGCAAACCTGCCAACCGCAACAAGCAAAAACAGGAGCAACAGCGACTTTATAAGCAGGCGTTGCCTTATCTTGAAAAGGCTCGCAAGGCGCTGCCTGCGTTGAAAGATAAATGGGGATTGCCACTTTATACTATCTATCTGAACCTAAATATGGGCGAGGAGTTTGAAGAAATAGATAGGGTTATAAAGAATGTAGGCGGAAAATAATACGAAATCAAAGAACTATAAGATAATGGAAATAAACAAGATATTAGATAAACTCGGAATAGAGGCGCTGAACGCTATGCAGCAGGATGCCTACGAAACCATAGTGAGACACAACAACGATGTGGTGGTGTTGTCGCCAACTGGTACTGGTAAGACGTTGGCTTATCTGTTGCCTGTGGCAGAACTCGTGGATGGCACAAGCGACGACCTGCAGGTGGTGGTAGTGGTGCCAGGACGCGAATTGGCATTGCAGTCGCAGACCGTGATGACAAACATGGGGTCAGGACTCCGCTCTATGGCATGCTATGGCGGTCGCCCAACGATGGATGAGCATAGACAGCTCCGACAAGTGTGTCCACAGGTGGTGTTTGGAACTCCTGGTCGCTTGAACGACCATTTCGATAAAGGCAACCTCGATACAAGCAAGGTGAAGATTCTCGTTATCGACGAGTTTGACAAATGTCTTGAGATGGGATTCCGCAATGAGATGGAACAGCTCGTGGCGAAATTCCCTAATCTGAAGAAGCGTATTTTGCTATCTGCTACCAATGCCGAGGAAATTCCACACTTCGTAAATGCTAAGACAAAAGAAACTCTCGACTATCTGGTGGAAGAGCCTTGTGAGCGTATTAATATATATAAGGTGGAAAGCAAGGAGAAAGATAAACTCGGCACCTTGCGCCAACTGCTCCTTAGTTTCAAGGATGAGAGCACTATCGTGTTCCTTAACTATCGCGACAGCGTGGAGCGTACAGCAGCTTTCCTTACAGAAAATGGATTCTCGGTTTCGGCTTTTCATGGTGGACTTGACCAAAAGGAGCGTGAGGCTGCATTATACAGATTTTCTAATGGCTCAGCCTGCGTACTCGTGAGTACCGACCTTGGCAGCCGTGGACTCGATATTCCTAACATAGCCAACATCGTTCACTATCATATTCCAGAAACCCAAGAAAACTACACCCACCGCATTGGTCGTACGGCAAGATGGGACAAAGAGGGTAGGGCTTTCTTCATCCTCTCGCAGGGCGAATATATTCCTGAATATGTGGAGGGCGAAATCGAAGATTATGTGCCCGAAGTAGCCCCTGACGCAAAGCCTTCGAAGCCTCGCATGGCTACGCTCTATCTTGGCAAAGGCAAGAAAGATAAGATTAGCAAGGGCGACATCGTGGGCTTCTTGTGCAAAAAAGCCGAACTGGACAAGGACGACATCGGAAGAATTGATGTGAAAGACTATTACTGTTATGTAGCCGTAAATCGCCTGAAAATGATGAAAGTATTACAAAAGACAAAGGGCGAAAAGATAAAAGGTATACGAACAATATGGGAAGAGGTGAAAAAGTAAATGCTGTGCTCGGACACTCTGTACAAAGTGTTAGTCAACATGACTGAATAAATGGCAAATAGTATAAAAATGGTGTAAATTTGCTATAAATATGTAGAGTATACACTTAATATTGCGAATTTTTGTAGATTTTCATGGAAATATTTGGAATATTCAAATAAAAGACATAACTTCGCAGTCGTAATACAACCAATTATTAAAAATTCAGTCAGATGAAGAAGTACAACTTTAACGCAGGACCTTCGATTCTCCCACGTGAGGTTATCGAGAATACTGCAAAGCAAATTTTAGATTTCAATGGTTCAGGACTCTCACTGATGGAGATCAGCCACCGTGCTAAAGATTTTCAGCCCGTCGTAGACGAGTGTGTAGCCCTATTCAAAGAACTTCTTGATATCCCTGAGGGATATTCAGTAATCTTCCTTGGTGGAGGTGCTTCGCTTCAGTTTATGCAGATTCCAGCCAACTTCTTGATTAAGAAGGTTGCCTTTATAAACTCTGGTACATGGGCCAAGAAGGCTCTGAAAGAGGCAAAGCTTTTCGGTGAGGTGGTAGAGGTTGCTTCCTCGGCTGACGCTAACTATAGCTTCTATCCTAAGGGATTTGAGGATAAGGTGCCTGCTGATGCCGACTATCTACATGTCTGCACCAATAATACTATCTATGGTACAGAGATTCGCAAGGAGTTGGACGTAAAGGTGCCAATGATTGCCGACATGTCTTCTGATATCATGAGCCGTCCTGTCGACGTTTCTAAGTACAAAGCAATCTTCGCTGGTGCTCAGAAGAATATCTCTATGGCTGGTGTTACCGTTATCATCGTTAAGGATGATGAACTTGGCAAGGCTCCACGCGAGTTGCCTACAATGATCGACTATCGTACCCACGTTGAGAAGGGTTCTATGTTCAATACTCCTCCAGTTGTTCCTATCTACGCTATGCTGGAGAATCTTCGCTGGTTGAAGAAGAATGGTGGTTTGACTGCTGCCGACAAGCGTGCTCATGAGCGTGCTGAAGTTCTTTATGCAGAAATCGACCGCAACAAGCTCTTCCGTGGCACTGTGGAAGAGGACTCTCGCTCATTGATGAATATCTGCTTCGTGATGAACGATGAATACAAGGATCTCGAAAAACCATTCTTCGACTTCGCTACAGAGCGCGGTATGGTTGGTATCAAGGGTCACCGCTCAGTAGGTGGATTCCGTGCTAGCTGCTACAACGCTATGACTATGGAGGGTGTCAACGCTCTCGTTCAGGCAATGAAGGATTTCGAAGCTAATCATTAATTGAAAGTACATTTTGCTCATGGGGAGTTATAGGGCGGGGCTGGAGAGTCCCAAAATATAACTCCCTAAATAATTTAACCTTATAACGAAAACGATTATGAAAGTACTCGTAGCAACCGAAAAACCTTTTGCAGCAGCTGCTGTACAGGGTATTAAAGAAGTAGTGGAAAGTGCAGGCAACGAACTCGTGTTGCTTGAAAAATATACAGAAAAAGCTCAGCTCCTCGATGCTGTTAAGGATGCTGATGCTATGATTATCCGTTCTGATAAAGTCGACGCTGAGGTGCTCGACGCAGCAAAGCAGCTCAAAATAGTAGTTCGCGCAGGTGCTGGCTACGATAATATCGACCTCGAGGCAGCTACAGCCCATAAGGTGGTGGCAGAGAACACTCCTGGACAGAATTCTAACGCCGTTGCCGAATTGGTATTCGGATTGTTGGTTTTCGCTGTGCGCAATTTCTATAATGGCAAGGCGGGCACAGAGCTCAAGGGCAAGAAGCTCGGTATCTTGGCTTTCGGTAATGTTGGTCGCAACGTGGCTCGCATCGCTGCAGGCTTCGGTATGGAAGTTTATGCTTACGACGCATTCTGCCCTAAGGAGGTTATTGAGGCTGCTGGCGTAAAAGCTGTTGACTGCCAGGATGCTTTGTTCGAGACTTGCGATGTTGTTTCGCTCCATATTCCTGCAACAGCCGAAACTAAGCAGAGCATCAACGCTGCTTTGGTTGGCAAGATGAAGAAGGGCGCTATCTTGATCAACACCGCTCGCAAGGAAGTTATCAATGAGCCTGAACTCTTGAAACTTATGGCTGAGCGCACAGATATCAAGTACATCACCGACATCAAGCCTGATGCTGATGCAGAGTTCGCACAGTTCGAGGGTCGCTATTTCAGCACACCTAAGAAGATGGGTGCACAGACAGCAGAGGCTAACACCAATGCGGGTATCGCTGCAGCTAAGCAGATTAATGCTTTCTTCACCGACGGATGCACTAAGTTCCAGGTGAATAAGTAATTCTCAATAAATAAAACCTATGGCAACCATTAAACCTTTTAAGGGCATACGCCCACCTAAAGACCTTGTGGAAAAGGTCGAGTCGCGTCCTTACGACGTTCTTGACTCTGAAGAGGCAAGAGCTGAAGCTGGCGACAACGAGATGAGCTTGTACCACATCATCAAGCCTGAGATTGATTTCCCTGTAGGCACCAGCGAGTACGATCCTCGTGTGTATGAGAAGGCTGCCGAGAACTTCCAGAAGTTCCAAGATAAGGGATGGCTCGTGCAAGATGACAAGGAGCAATATTATATCTACGCACAGACCATGAATGGTAAAACGCAGTATGGACTGGTGGTAGGTGCTTTTGTCGACGACTATATGAATGGCGTGATTAAGAAGCATGAGCTTACACGTAGAGATAAAGAGGAAGACAGAATGAAGCATGTTCGCATCAATAATGCCAACATCGAACCTGTGTTCTTTGCTTATCCCGACAATAAGGTGCTGGACGACCTCATCAAGCGCTATGCTGCCACCGAACCTGAGTATGATTTCATAGCTCCTATCGATGGCTTCGGACATAAGTTCTGGGTAATCTCCGACGATAATGACATCAAGACCATTACCGAAGAGTTTGCTAAGATGCCAAGTCTGTATATCGCTGATGGTCACCATCGTTCGGCTGCTGCTGCTTTGGTGGGTGCAGAGAAGGCTAAGAATAATCCTAAGCATCGTGGCGACGAGGAATACAATTATTTCATGGCTGTTTGCTTTCAGGCTTCACAGCTCACCATCCTCGACTACAACCGCGTGGTTAAAGACCTTAACCGCATGGATAGCAAAGAGTTCTTGCAAAAACTCGCACGCAACTTCATCGTTGAAGACAAGGGCGAAGAAATCTACAAACCTCAGCGCTTGCATGAGTTCTCAATGTATCTCGATGGTCATTGGTTCTCGCTCACAGCTAAGGAAGGAACATACGACGATACCGACCCAATCGGAGTACTTGATGTCGACATCTCGAGCCGACTCATCCTCGACGACTTGCTCGGCATCCGCGACCTCAGAGGTAGCAATCGTATCGACTTCGTAGGTGGACTCCGTGGTTTGGAAGAACTGAAGCGTCGTGTGGATAGTGGCGAAATGCGTATGGCTCTCGCTCTTTATCCTGTTACTATGCAGCAGATTATGGATATTGCCGACAGCGGAAAGATTATGCCTCCTAAGGCTACATGGTTTGAACCAAAACTTAGGTCTGGTATCGTTATCCACAAATTATCATAATGAATGCTTGACGAATATAAAACAATAGCAAATGAAATCATAGGTGAGGGATTTTACTCCGAGAAAAGGAGTAAGTTCCTCGCCTTTGCTCACCATATAGAAAGTGTGGATGAAGCAAAGAAAATCGTTGACGGGTATCGCAAGAAATATTACGATGCCCGTCATGTGTGTTATGCCTATATGCTTGGTGCAGAGCGTCTCGAATTTCGTGCCAACGACGATGGCGAACCTTCGGCAACTGCAGGCAAACCTATCCTTGGTCAGATAAACTCTAACGAGCTTACTGATATTCTTATCGTAGTAATCAGGTATTATGGCGGAGTAAACCTCGGCACGGGCGGACTTATCGTGGCTTATCGCACAGCTGCTGCCGACGCCATAGAGCATTGCGAGATAGAAACCAGGCTGGTGGAGGAGAAAATCACCTACACCTTCACTTACCCCATGATGAACGATGTGATGAAGGTGGTGAAAGATATGCAGCCACGCATCATCTCCCAAACCTTCGACAACACTTGCTCCATCACGCTCTCCATCCGTAAGTCGGAAGCCGAAGCTCTTCGCGGCCGCCTTGCCAAGCTCTCCTTTTGACGCCAAGCTCTCCTTTTTATTGAGCTTGGCTGCAGGGGTAGCCTCCCTCTCGCCTTTAGCCTCCATCCCGCCTTCGGCCTCCATTTCGCCTTCTGCCTCTTTTTTCTATGGCTAGTCCGTCCTTGTTCGATGGCGTTTCTACGCCGTCGCTTTCTTTTCGCTTCCTTTTATTTTCCTTTTCGCTCCCTCCTTGCCCCCATCCATTTCCCTCTTCCCAAGCCTTCGCTTTGAGCCTTTTATAAATTAATGATTAAAAATTTGTATAAGTTCGCTGAATTTAGTACTTTTGCAAAGTTTTTGAGAACATATACAAATCATTATAATGAATATATCTTATAAATGGCTTAAAGAGTATGTCGACTTCGACCTTACTCCACAGCAAACAGCGGACGCGCTGACATCATGCGGATTGGAAGTTGACGCTCTCGAAGAAGTACAAACCATCAAGGGTGGTTTGAAAGGTCTGTATGTAGGTAAAGTACTTACATGCGAAGCACATCCTAATAGTGATCATCTACATGTTACCACAGTCGACCTCGGCAAGGGCGAACCACAGCAGATTGTTTGTGGCGCTCCTAATGTTGCTGCTGGACAGAAAGTTATCGTTGCCGACCTTGGCTGCGTGCTCTATGGTGGTGACAAGGAATTCGTAATCAAAAAATCTAAGCTTCGTGGCGTAGAGAGTCTTGGCATGATTTGTGCCGAAGACGAAATCGGTGTTGGCACCTCTCACGATGGCATCATCGTATTGCCTGAGGATGCTCAGGTCGGAATGCCTGCTGCCGAATACTATCATCTTGAAAGCGACTGGGTAATAGAGATTGATATTACAGCCAACCGTGCTGACGCTCTCAGCCATTATGGTGTGGCTCGCGACCTCTATGCTTGGCTCTTGCAGAATGGCTATCAGACATCGTTGCATCGTCCTGATTGCGACAAGTTTGTTGTCGACAACCACGACCTCAACATCGATGTAGAGATTCAGAACACAGAGGCTTGCAAGCGCTATGCATGCATCTCTATCACCGACTGCGAAGTTAAGGAAAGCCCAGAGTGGCTTCAGAATAAGCTCAACGTCATCGGCATTCGTCCTATCAACAACATCGTCGACATCACCAACTATGTGATGATGGCGTATGGTCAGCCTATGCATTGCTTCGATGCCGACATGGTAAAGGGCAACAAGATTGTTGTGCGCACTCAGCCTGAGGGCACACACTTCACAACTCTCGATGGCGAAGACCATGAGCTCGGACTCCACGACCTTAGCATCTGCAATGCCGAGGAGCCTATGTGTATCGCTGGTATCTTTGGCGGCAAGGGTAGTGGCACCTACGAAACCACACGCAACGTGGTTTTGGAGAGCGCTTATTTCCACCCTACATGGATTCGCAAGAGCGCACGTCGTCATGGCTTGAGCACCGATGCCAGCTTCCGTTTCGAGCGTGGCATCGACCCTAATGGTCTTATCTATGCTTTGAAGCAGGCTGCTATCCTCTGCAAGGAGTTGGCTGGCGGTAAGATTTCTATGGAAATAAAGGACGAATATCCTACTTTGGTTCCTGATGCCAACGTGCGCCTCGACTATGCTTACGTAGATACTCTCATCGGCAAGCACATCGGCAACGATACTATCAAGAACATCGTTTCTTCGCTCGAGATGAAGATCGTAGCTGAAGACGAAAATGGTCTCAACCTCGTGGTTCCTGCTTATCGTGTAGACGTGCAGCGTCCATGCGACGTTGTTGAGGACATCCTCCGCATCTATGGATATAATAATGTAGAGATTCCTTTGCAGCTCAAGTCGTCGCTCACTATTCCAAGCGAGCAGGACAAGATTCATAAGCTCGAAAACCTTATCGGCGAACAGCTCGTAGGTTGCGGCTTCAATGAAATATTGAACAACTCGCTCACCAAGACAGCTTACTATACCGACCTCAAGACCTACAGCGCCGACACCACCGTTAAGGTGATGAATCCTCTGAGCGCCGATCTTGGAGTGATGCGTCAGAGCCTCTTGTTTGGTGGCTTAGAGAGTATCATGCGCAATGCTAACCGCAAGAATTGCAACCTTCGTTTCTTCGAGTTTGGCAACTGCTATCACTACGATGCTGACAAGTGGTCGGCTGATGCTCCTATCAATGCTTACCGTCAGGAGCGCCACCTCGGACTCTGGGTTTCTGGTAAGAGAGTAGAGGGCTCATGGGCACATCCTAACGAGGATTCTTCATTCTACGAGCTCAAGGCTTACGTAGAGAATGTCCTTGCTCGCATCGGTATCACATCGGGCATGGTGGTAATGGAGAATTCTACCAACGACATCTTTGCTAAGGGCTTGAACATCATGACTCGTGGCGGCAAGACTATCGTTGAGATGGGTATCGTGGCTCGCAAGTTGCAGAAGCAGGCCGACATCGCTTCTGAGATTTACTATGCCGACTTCAATTGGACCAATGCCATGAAGGCCATCCGCAAGAATAAGGTTGAGTTCACAGAACTTAGCAAATATCCTGCTGTTAGCCGCGACTTGGCATTGCTCATCGACAATAATGTGACATTCGCTCAAATCGTCGACGTAGCTCGTCAGTCAGAGAAGAAATTGCTTAAGAAGGTTGAACTCTTCGACGTTTACCAAGGCAAGAACTTGCCTGAGGGTAAGAAGAGCTACGCTGTCAACTTCATCCTCCAGGATGAGCAGAAGACTCTCAACGACAAGCAGATTGACGCCATCATGCAGAAGCTCATCAGCAACCTCAAGAATAAGCTCGCTGCAGAACTTCGATAAAACCGCTGACGACATTATTGGCGTGAATAACCAAGAACAAAACAAAAAAAACAAAACACAATAACACTATGGGAAGAGCATTTGAATACCGTAAAGCTACAAAGCTTAAGAGATGGGGCCACATGGCTCGTACATTTACAAAGATTGGCAAGCAGATTGCCATTGCTGTAAAGGCTGGCGGTCCAGAACCAGAGAACAATCCTACTCTTCGTGCTATCATCGCTAATGCTAAGCGCGAGAACATGCCTAAGGACAACATCGAGCGTGCTATCAAGAACGCTATGGGTAAGGATCAGAGCGATTACAAGGAGGTTACTTACGAGGGATATGGTCCTCACGGAGTAGCTATCTTCGTTGACACTCTTACCGACAACACCACTCGTACTGTAGGCGACGTTCGTTCTGTCTTCAATAAGTTCAACGGTAATATGGGTACCACAGGTAGCCTCTCGTTCCTCTTCGACCACAAGAGCGTGTTCACATTCAAGAAGAAGGACGGCGTTGATATGGACGAGATGATTCTCGACCTCATCGACTACGGAGTAGAAGATGAATACGACGAGGATGAGGAAGCAGGCGAAATCACTATCTATGGTGATCCTAAGAGCTTCGGCGACATCCAGAAGCATCTCGAGTCTGAGGGCTTCGAGGTTACTGGTGCTGAGTTCACCTACATCCCTAACGACCTCAAGGATGTAACTGATGAGGAGCGCGAAACTATCGACAAGATGGTAGAGCGTCTTGAGGAGTTCGACGATGTGCAGACTGTTTATACAAACATGAAGCCTGCTGACGACGCAGAATAATCAAGCTTAACAAGCTGAACATTAAAGCATTAAATGCAAAATAATCAAGCTGAAGTATGAAGAATATCTGTTATCCTACTCAGGGCACATGTAGCAAGTTCATCAATGTTTCTATCGACGATGACAACAAAATTCATGATGTCTCGTTTGTTGGTGGATGCATGGGCAACACCTGTGGCGTTTCGCGTCTCGTAGAAGGCATGGATGCCGACGAGGTTATTGCCAGACTGCGTGGAATCACTTGTGGCAATAAGCCTACAAGCTGTCCCGATCAGCTTTCGCTTGCTATCGAAGCTTTGAAAAACAGCAAATAAGCTATTGAAAAACAGCAAATAAGCTATTTATTAGTAGCAAAATATAAAACGAGGGTGTACTTCTACATCCTCGTTTTTTTCATTTCCATCACCTCTGTTTTTCATATCTATCTCCCTCTGTTTTTCATTTTCATCACTCTCTGTTTTTCATATCTATCTTCCTCTGCCGCCATCCTCTATAATAGGTAATTATAGCGTTGAAAAGCAAATATGCAGGAAATACTTCTGAAATATGAATTAAATGTTGTACCTTTGCACCACATTTTTTTAGGATAAGAGTATTTTCTAATACTATTATAACTCATTTCAAACAATAATTTTTATTCATTTATGAGAACAGAATGGCAGGGATTCAAGAAGTCCCTTTGGCAAGACGAAGTAAATGTTAGAGATTTCATCCAGAACAACTATGCACCGTTCGATGGAGATGAAAAGTTCCTCGCTGAACCAACAGAGGCTACACGCAAGCTCTGGGATGTACTGCAGAAATTGCAGGCAGAAGAAAGAGCTAAGGGTGGTGTGCTCGACATGGAAACAAACGTTGTTTCCGGCATCAATGCCTATGGACCTGCTTATATCGATGACAATCTCAAAGATCTTGAGGCTGTCGTAGGTCTGCAGACCGACAAGCCACTTAAGCGCGCTTTCATGCCTTATGGTGGTATCAAGATGGCTGAGCAGGCTTGCACCACTTATGGCTACCAGCCTGCAGCGGAGCTTCATGACATCTTTACTCATTATGTAAAGACTCACAATGATGGCGTTTTCGATGCTTACACTCCTGAGATGAAGCTCGTTCGCCACAATCATATTCTTACTGGTCTTCCTGACACTTATGGTCGTGGACGTATCGTTGGCGACTACCGCCGTGTAGCTCTCTACGGTATCGACTACCTTATCGCTGACAAGAAGCGTGACCTCGCAGAGATGGGCGATCGCGAAATGATCGACGATGTAATCCGCCTTCGCGAGGAAGTAGCAATGCAGATCAAGGCTTTGAACGGTCTAAAGCAGATGGCTGCTTCTTATGGCTTCGACATCTCTCGTCCTGCTGCCAACGCACGCGAGGCTGTTCAGTGGCTCTATTTCGGCTACCTCGGAGCTGTTAAGACTCAGAATGGTGCTGCTATGTCGGTAGGCCGTGTTTCTACATTCCTCGATATCTATATCGACCGCGACCTCAAGGCTGGTGTCATCACCGAGGATCAGGCACAGGAACTCATCGACCACTTGGTAATGAAGCTCCGTATGGTTAAGTTTGCTCGTATCCCTTCTTACAACGAGCTCTTCACCGGCGACCCAGTTTGGGCTACTCTTGAAGTAGGTGGTATGGGTCAGGACGGACGTTCGATGGTAACAAAGAGCGACTACCGTTTCCTCCACACTCTCGTCAATATGGGTCCTTCACCAGAGCCAAACCTCACCGTGCTCTATAGCAAGCGTTTGCCTGAAAACTTCAAGCGTTTCGCTGCTTGGATTAGCGTTAAGACAAGCTCTATCCAGTATGAGAACGACGACGTGATGCGTCCAATCTGGGGCGATGACTACAGCATCTGCTGCTGCGTTTCAGCTACTCAGACTGGTAAGGAGATGCAGTTCTTCGGTGCTCGTGCCAACCTCGCTAAGTGTCTCACTTATGCTGTCAGCGGTGGTGTAGACTCTAAGACTCGCGAGCAGTGCGGTCCTGCTTACCGTCCAGTAGAAGGCGACGTTTTGACATACGAAGAGTTCATGCCTCGCTTCATGGATATGATGGAGTGGCTTGCTGCTGTTTATGTCAAGACATTGAACCTCATCCACTACATGCACGATAAGTACTTCTACGAGGCTGCTGAGATGGCTCTCATCGATACAGACGTTCGTCGTACTTTCGCTACTGGTATTGCAGGTTTCAGCCACGTTGTCGACTCTATCTCTGCTATCAAGTATGCTAAGGTCAACATCATCCGCGACGAGACTGGTTTCCCACTCGAGTTCGAGACCGAGGGCGAGTTCCCACGCTATGGTAACGACGATGAGCGTGCCGACGAGATTGCAGTTTGGTTGCTCAAGACCTTCATGGCAATGATCAAGAAGCACCACACATACCGCAACTCAGAGCCTACAACAAGTATCCTCACCATCACCTCTAATGTGGTTTATGGTAAGTTTACTTCTAACATGCCTGACGGACGTAAGGCAGGTACTCCTCTTGCTCCTGGTGCTAACCCATCTTACGGTGCTGAGAAGAACGGTTTGTTGGCTTCGCTCAACTCTGTAGCTAAGTTGCCTTACGAGTATGCTCTTGACGGTATCTCTAACACCCAGACCATCAACCCTGATGCACTTGGCCACGATGACGAGGAGCGTGCTAACACTTTGGTTAACGTTATGGACGGCTACTTCTCACAGGGTGCTCACCACTTGAATGTCAACGTATTTGGCGTAGACAAGCTCAAGGACGCTATGGAACATCCAGAGAAGCCAGAATATGCTAACTTCACCATCCGTGTAAGTGGCTACGCTGTTAAGTTCATCGACCTTACTCGCGAGCAGCAGCTCGACGTTATCGCACGTCAGGCTCACGAGCGTTTGTAAAAAGCCTCACCCTAGCCCCTCTCCAAAAGAGAGGGAAGTAATTAGACTTGAGGGGTGAGAGTATTGACTATAACTTACGGATTAAATCATAAAAAAAAGAGCATGTCGCGTTTGACATGCTCTTTTTTTATCTATTATTGTTTATATTACTCATATATTTATAGTTATTACTGTCCGGTAAAACTAATAATGTGGTTATAAACGGGCTGAAAGCCCAATAATTACATAGCCCATGGTAGTGCCCTGGGTAAACTATACCCCACATCTCCATTCGCCCTGTAAGGGCAACACCTTAATAATTAGACTTTTGCCCTTACAAGGCGCACTATTCAATAAATACACTCAATACCCAGGGCGTTGCCCTGGGCTAGGAACTTCTGGGCTTTCAGCCCGCTAGTATATAGGCAAGCCCCTTAAGTAATAATATATAAAAAAAACATCCGTGAGGCCTCTTGGTTGGTATGGGCTCACGGATGTTTTGGGGTATGGGATGTAGCAATCTAAAAAAAACTTTTTATCTCTTATTCTTCAATACAGGTTCGCAGGTAAGGTTTATGCCAAGTTTCTTGAAGATTTTGCGGTCTACTTCGCTCAGCATCACGGTACAATGAACCTGACAGCCACGCAACTTTGGAAGCTGCTCGAGAGCCTTGCGACAGTTTTCGTCGTCCTTGGATAGTACCGAGAGGGCTACGAGAACTTCGTCGGTATGCAGACGAGGGTTGTGACCTCCGAGGTAGTTGATCTTGGTGTGCTGGATAGGCTCAATCATGGATTGTGGGATGAGCTTTGTCTCGTGGTCGATGCCTGCAAGATGCTTGGTGACGTTGAGAAGCAAGGCTGCGCTACAACCAAGGAGTAGGCTTGAGTGGGCTGTGATGATGGTGCCGTCTTCGAGCTCTATTGCCGACGAGGTGTGACCAGTCTGCTTTAGACATTCCTTGGCAGCCGTGGTGGTGCGACGATAGTCGGTATTGATTTTGGCTTGATTGAAGAGCATCTGAATCTTGCTGATTTCAGCCTCGTTGCATGCGCCACTTGCCAGTTTGTTGGTAGCGTCATAGTAGCGTCGGATGATTTCGTTTTTAGATGCCTCGCAGCATACTTCGTCGTCGCTAATGCAGAAGCCAACCATGTTGACGCCCATGTCGGTAGGCGACTTGTAAGGGTTGGCGCCATAGATGCCCTCGAACAAGGCGTTGAGGACAGGGAAGATTTCTATGTCGCGATTATAGTTGATGGCTGTTTTGCCGTAAGCCTCAAGATGGAATGGGTCGATCATGTTGACGTCGTTGAGGTCGGCTGTGGCAGCCTCGTAGGCGATGTTGACAGGATGTTTGAGAGGGAGATTCCAAACAGGGAATGTCTCAAACTTAGCGTATCCGGCTCTTACTCCATGTTTGTTTTCGTTGTAGAGCTGGCTTAGGCAGACAGCCATTTTGCCGCTACCAGGACCCGGAGCGGTAACGATAACTAATGGTCGGGTGGTTTTCACGTAGTCGTTTTTGCCGAAGCCCTCGTCGGAAGCTATGAGGCTGACGTTGTGAGGATAGCCATCGATGAGATAGTGGCAGAAGGTAGGTATGCCGTCGCGCTCCAATCGTTGGCGGAAAGCTTCGGCAGCCGGCTGACCGTTGAAATGTGTGATAACGACCGAGCCAACCATGAATCCGAGGTTTTGGAATTCGCCACGTAGGCGTAGCACGTCTTCATCGTAGGTGATGCCGAGGTCGGCACGAGTTTTGTTTTTCTCGATGTCGGCTGCGCTAATCACGATAACAATCTCTATGCTATCGCTAATTTTCTGAAACATTCTGATTTTGCTGTCGGGCTGGAAGCCAGGCAATACTCGGCTTGCGTGGTGGTCGTCGAAGAGTTTGCCACCAAGTTCAAGATACAATTTGCCATCAAATTGCGAAATGCGCTCTTTGATGTGCTCAGACTGAATGCTCTGATATTTTTCGTTGTCAAATCCTATTTTCATAATGTGTGCAAAGGTACTGCTTTTTTCTTAGAGAGAAAAATCATCTTCACTTAAAATACTCTTCAAGCTCATTTTCTGCGCTTGCTTCTGTGTTTGGCAGGTCTTTGATGATGGAGCCTTTCTCCATGAGGGCGATGCGAGAGCTGATGTCGATGGTGTGCTGGAGGTTGTGGCTGGAGATGAGGATGGTGGCGCCAGTCTGCTTGTTGTAGTCTACGAGCAGGCGCTTGAGGGTGTTTTGGCTACTTGGGTCGAGGAAGTTGAAAGGCTCGTCGAGGATGAGGAGCTGCGGCTGATTGATAAGAGCTGAGATGATACCTATCTTCTGCTTGTTGCCTGCACTAAAGTCGCGTATCAGCTTCTTCTGATTCATTATTTCGCCAGCCATGAGGGTTTCTACATATTTCAGACGTTCGGCAAGAGTGTCCTTGTCGATGTCGTTGACCTTGGCAATAAACTCGAAATATTCTTCGGGCGTGAGGAAGTCGATGAGGAAAGCCTCGTCGATATAAGCGCCCGTGACGGTTTTCCAATCCTCGTTTTCTGTTGGGTCGATGCCGTTGAGCGTTACGTTGCCCTCGTCGGCCTTTACCAAGTCGAGCAAGAGGCGGAATAGGGTGGTTTTGCCCGCTCCGTTGTTGCCCACGAGTCCGAGCAAGTCGCCATCATGGATGGTGAACGAAGGAATGTCGACGGCAGTCTTGTCGCCAAAGATTTTCTTGAGAGATGAAATTTGGATATTCATGATATGGTTGGGTAAAAGTAAAAGGGTGTACCAAAAGGCGTATAGTTAGCACCTTTTGATACACCCTAATGTATGTATGTGAAGAGGATTAGAGACCTCTGCCGTGGCAATTCTTGAACTTCTTGCCTGAGCCACATGGACATGGATCGTTAGGACGAGGCATCTTATCCTTTACGATAGGCTGAGTGTGGTGAGCAGCTTCGCCACGAGTGTCGGTAGCTGCAGCCTGGCGCTGAGCCTCTGCGCTCTCGTCGAGGTCTTGCTTAGACTCTACGTATTGCTGCTGCTGAGGACGCTCAGGTTCAGCCTCCTGTACCTCCTGCTGCTGAATCTCAGGAATCTGACCACGCATCAATACGCTTGCTGAGCGGTCGTTCATATCGTTGATCATCTCGTCCCAAAGCTTAGCGCTCTCGAGTTTGAAGATGAGCAAAGGATCCTTCTGCTCGTAAGACGCATTCTGAACGCTATGGCGGAGCTCGTCGAGCTGACGAAGATTCTCCTTCCAGTTGTCGTCGATGATGTGGAGCAATAAGGTCTTTTCAAACTCCTTGACGATGTTCTTAGCCTGGTTTTCGTAAGCCTCCTTGAGGTTGCAACGAAGCTGGATGATGTGGCGACCATCTGTGATAGGCACCATGATGAATTCGAATCTGTCGCCCTGGGTTTCGTAAACTTCCTTGATAACAGGGTAGGCAACAGCCTGGATTCTGTCTGTCTTGCGCTTGAAAGCATCCATAGCAGCCTGGAATGCCGACTCTTCGAGTTCGTTCTTGGCTGTGGTGTTGTAGTCTTGCTCAGAGAATGGAATCTCCATGGCGAGCACCTTGAGGAATTGCTCCTTGGCACCCTGGAAGTCGTTGTTTTCGATGATAGAAACGCAACGGTCCCAGATGACGTTGGCAATATCCATGCCGATACGCTCGCCCATGAGAGCGTGGCGACGCTTCTCGTAGATTACGGTACGTTGCTTGTTCATCACGTCGTCGTATTCGAGCAAGTGCTTACGGATACCGAAGTTGTTTTCCTCGACCTTCTTCTGAGCTCTTTCGATGCTCTTTGAAATCATCGGACTCTCGATACGCTCGCCCTCCTCGAAGCCGAGGCGGTCCATGACTCTTGCAATACGCTCGGATGCGAACAGACGCATGAGCTTATCTTCGAGCGAAACATAGAATACAGAAGAACCTGGGTCGCCCTGACGTCCGGCACGTCCACGAAGCTGACGGTCTACACGACGGCTCTCGTGGCGCTCGGTACCGATGATGGCAAGACCGCCTGCAGCCTTAACCTCAGGCGAGAGCTTGATGTCGGTACCACGACCAGCCATGTTGGTGGCGATGGTTACGGCACCCAAGCCATTAATGCTTTGACCAGCCTTGGCTACGATGTCAGCCTCCTTCTGGTGCAACTTGGCGTTCAATACCTGATGAGGAATATTGCGCATGTTGAGCATCTTGCTCAAGAGTTCGGAAATCTCTACGCTTGTGGTACCAACCAATACTGGGCGGCCTGCGTTGCGCATAGCTTCAACCTCTTCGATTACGGCCTTGTATTTTTCGCGTGCTGTCTTGTAAACACGGTCGTCGAGGTCGTGGCGAGCGATAGGGCGGTTGGTAGGAATCTCTACGACATCGAGTTTGTAGATGTCCCAGAATTCGCCAGCCTCTGTGCTTGCGGTACCGGTCATACCAGCCAACTTGTGGTACATACGGAAATAGTTCTGAAGGGTGATGGTAGCGAAGGTCTGAGTGGCAGCCTCGATACGCACATGCTCCTTGGCCTCGATAGCCTGGTGCAAGCCGTCGCTCCAACGACGACCATCCATGATACGGCCAGTCTGCTCGTCGACAATCTTTACCTCGCCATCCATAACGACATATTCGTCGTCTTTGTTGAACATGGTGTAAGCCTTGAGCAACTGCTGGAGAGTATGCACACGCTCGCTCTGCACGCCATAGTAAGCCAAGAGCTCATCCTTCTTCTGAAGTTTCTCCTCGTCGCTAAGAGCGGTCTCGTTTTCGAGAGCCGACATCTGAGTGGTGATATCAGGCAACACGAAGAGGTCTTTATCGTTGACCTGCTTAGCCAACCAGTCGGTACCCTTGTCGGTAAGGTCGCACGACTTCTGCTTCTCGTCGACAACGAAGTAGAGAGGTTCAACAGCCTCAGGCATACGACGGTTGTTGTTCTCCATGTAAATCTCCTCGGTCTTGAGCATACCAGCCTTGATACCTTCTTCAGAGAGATACTTGATGAGAGGTTTGTTTTTAGGCAAACACTTGTATGAACGATATAGCGAGAGGAAACCCTCGTCTTGCAGTTTCTGGTCGTTGTTCTTTGTGCCCTCAGAAATCTTCTGCTTAGCGTCAGCAAGGAATTCGGTAGCCAACTTGCGCTGCACTTCATACAAGCGCTCTACCAAAGGCTGATACTGCTCGAACATCTGGTCGTCGCCCTTTGGAATAGGACCTGAGATGATAAGAGGAGTACGGGCATCGTCGATAAGCACGGAGTCGACCTCATCGACAATAGCATAGTTGTGGCGACGCTGCACAAGGTCGGCAGGCGACATGGCCATGTTGTCGCGAAGATAGTCGAAACCAAACTCGTTGTTGGTACCGAAAGTGATGTCGGCACGATAAGCCTTGCGACGCTCAGGAGAGTTAGGACGATGCTTGTCGATACAGTCGACAGAAAGTCCGTTGAACATATAGAGAGGTCCCATCCACTCAGAGTCACGCTTAGCCAAATAGTCGTTGACAGTTACCACGTGAACACCATTACCTGTGAGGGCGTTGAGGAATACAGGGAGAGTAGCCACGAGAGTCTTACCCTCACCAGTAGCCATTTCGGCAATCTTGCCCTGATGGAGCACGGTACCACCAAAGATCTGAACGTCGTAGTGAACCATTTCCCACTTGAGGTCGTTGCCACCAGCTGTCCAATGATTATGGTAGATAGCCTTGTCGCCATCGATAGTGATAAAGTCGTTCTTTGGATTAGCAGCCAATTCGCGGTCGAAGTCGGTAGCTGTAACAACAGTCTCTTCGTTTTCTGCGAAACGACGTGCGGTATCTTTTACGATGCTAAATGCCACAGGCATAACCTCGTCGAGAGCTTTCTCGTAGATGTCCAAAACCTCTTTGTCGAGCTTGTCAATCTTAGCAAAGATTTCTTCGCGCTCGTCGATAGGAGTGTCTTCGATTTTAGACTTGAGCTCTTCGATCTGAGCTTTCTGCTCCTTAGCTGAGTTTTGGATGTAGGCCTGAATCTCCTTAGTCTTGGCACGCAACTCGTCGTTGGTGAGTTTTTGTATTTCAGGATAAGCAGCCTTCACCTTTTCAACGAGAGGCTTGATCAGTTTCATGTCACGGCTTGATTTGTCGCCAAACAATGACTTTAAGATTTGGTTGAAGTTCATTATATTTTATTTTTTTTGTTTTCTTGAATTATGATAATAGATATATTGGGTGCAAATTTACAAATAAAAATTGTTAATATGCACTCTTTTAAGATATTTATCAACGTATTTGCCCTAAAATGAGGGTGAGAAGAGGGTGTGGGATTAGAACAAAGGCGCCGCAGAGCAGGCATTAGGCGCTCTGATGCGTATGCTCTTGGCTATGGTTGGCGCAATTCGGTCGACCGTAACCTGGGTATTTATGCGTTGAGGTTTTGTTCCGGCTCCATAAATAATGATAGGGAACGGAACAAAGCCTGCACGGCTTGTATATGTTTCTTGTGTATCTTCGTTCAGGAGTTTCCATCCTGGCTTAACCTCGATAGTGATGTCGCCATTAAGGTTAGGATTGAAACCATTTCTGATTTTCAAGATGTCGTTGTTGCCTGCCAACAGGCGGTCGGTAGTATACACGTCGCTAACTCCTGCGCTAAGCACGAGGAATTCTTGCGAACGATTAAGCACGTCGTTAAGGCTCAACTTCTTTTGCTCTATGAGCTTGTGGTTGAGATATATCTGGTTGTGATAGCAAGCTTCGGCATAGCGTCCCTGACCGTAGATGGCACTAAGGTACATGTTGAGCAGGTTGGCTGTGCGATTGATATAGAAGGTGCCTGTAGGAATGCGGTATTTCGACAGGTCGGTAGCCGTTTCTTCAGCATATCCCGTGCTCGTAATCACGAACAAGGTATGCTCCAAGCCCACCTCCTTTTCGATACCCGAGATTAGTCGGCCGAGAGTGCTGTCGAGTTGGCGGTATACACTCTCCATTTCGGTTTTCCAATTGATGGTAGGTTGGCCGTCATCCTTGGTTGCCGAGAGCGTGATGCTGATGAGGTCGGAAACGTCGTCTTTGCCCATGGCAGCCGACTTTACTGCCTGCAACGACATGTCGACTACGGCATCGTTGCTATTCGTCTTGCCGTTTGATGGTTGCGAAGTGATTGAGGTATACGCCTTAAACCATGCAGGCGGAGTGGCGCTATAGTAAGTAGATGTGCGCCATCTGCCCGTCTTTGCGTCTATCCATATTGCTGCATCTGCCGCATGACCAGCCGCAAGAATGGCACATTCGGGAGCTGCTGCTACAGAATAGACTATAGCAGAACCGTTGGTATTTATCTTTAGCTCGTCGCCTATTGTAGAGGTTGAGAGCTTAGATGGCGAAAGATAATGAGTGCGGTCTTCGATACAGAAAACAGGTCGAAGAGTTTGGCGATCGAGCCATTTTGTGGAAACGATGCCATGATAATAGGGTGGGGTGCCGGTAGAAAGAGTTGCCAAAGCCGAAGCCTTGTCTACAGGTGCATAAGGATAGCTTGCCGCATCGTAGACCGTGCTTTGCTCCATGAGCTTGCGGAGTCCGTCTTTGCCATAAAAAGGAGCAAAGGCCTCCATATAGTCGGAGCGCAATTGGTCGATAGCGATATTTACAACGAGACGTGGTGCAAGCTGGAAAGCCTGCATCTCGGTTGCTGTCAGGGCAGCTATTATGATGGCTAAATATCTATTCATTAATGTTTTTTATAGGGGGCGCTTCTGATAGTTAATTATTGTTTGACGGGGCGTTGCTTTATAGCGTGCTTATTTAAGCAGAATATCACTATCGTGTATCTTACAAGCAAAGATAATGCCAAAATTCTGATACCCTCGGCATAATCTTGGAATAATCCGCATAATATACCCAGGAAGAGGCAGAAAACGTACGTCTTGTGCCACCATGTCAGCATTCCCTTGCGTTGCTTCATCACCATAGGAATAGCCATGAAGAGAGCGATAGGGTTGAGAATCAGGATTTGGAAATTGATGTTGACGGTAGGATGCTTCGAGAAAATCATCACGAAGAGTATCATTCCTGCCAATCCTATCAGGGGCATGAGGATGGCGTCCGTGAGCCATAAGTTCTTGCTCCAAAAGTATTCTATGAGGCTTACACCTATTATAATAATAGCGATGACGATAGCCAACGCTCGTGGCGAAGGCAAAGAGTCGGGGGCGGCAGAAGCCGCTACGTCTTTCGGGATGATGTATTCCTCATGGCTGACGAGCTTTCTTGGCGAAGCGTTGTTGGCGCCAATTGTGGCATTGCTGGCTTCGTCGGTTTTAGCCTCGATAGTAGCCGAGCTGAAATCGTGCTCAAGATTCTCGGGCAAGAATTGTTGCTCGCTTATGTTGGTAGGCAGGTCTGCCTGTATGCCAAGCAAGAGGTCGTTGCCAAATTGCGACCATCTATTGCTGAAGGTCTTAGAGTGGCAAAGCTCACGAAATGACGGATATTCGCTTGTGCATGAATTGTATTCTATCTTTCCATCAATATTTGCGGCTATAATGTCGCGAGCCTTTGTTGTGCAGTTGTTGTAAAAGAAGTTATATCTGTAAGTTACGTTCTCAGGCTTATAGTTTTGGTCGATGGCTTGAAGCAAGGCGGATTTCTCCTTGGATGTAAGATTTAATGTTTGCTCAAACACCCATCTTTGCTCATATTCGTATTCAGCCTTGAAGTCGTCGAACGTGGTTATTCCCATCTGATAATCGGTAAGACCGAGAATGAATCGGGCGATGAAATATTTCTGCCTAAACGAAAACATACCGTAGTTTACCACAATATCCATCCCGCGAGATGGTTGGCAAACCCTGATGGCAGTATGTCCGAATAGCGAATAAACTTCGTTGCCTGGTCCACAAGTAAGAAGACTCACCTCAACATCATCCATATTGCTGATGATGGAGTCTGCGGTTTGTCCCTTGGCGTTGGTAGTTAATAATACAAAAAACACCAACGATATAATCCTTAAAATACGTCTAAATCGTTTCACGATGCAAAAATAACTTATATTTCCGACTTATCGTGCTATTATTTCGATTTTTTTCAATACTTTTGCATTCAAATTCCAAAATACGAGTACATATTATATATAATAATGAGAAAACTTCTAAGCATGGCCGTATTGATGGCGGCTGCTACCAACACATTAGCACAAAGTGGCACTAACTCTCCTTATAGCCAACTTGGCTTAGGTCAATTGTCGGAACAGGCGAGTGGCTTCAATAGAGGTATGAACGGATTGGCTTATGGTTTCCATGAGCATAATCAGATAAACCATATCAACCCTGCATCTTATTCCCAGCTCGATAGCCTTACCTTTATCTTTGATATGGGTATGTCGGGACAGAAGACAAACTTCAAAGAGGGTGGACGAAAGATTAATGCCAATAATGCCGACTTTGAATATGCTGTTGCCGGATTTCGAGCTTTCAAGCATTTGGGCGTGAGCTTCGGTATATTGCCATATACTAATGTGGGCTACAACTATTCGGTTAGTCAGAATCTTGATGCTACAGGTAGTCTGTCGTCGCTCAACACATATAGTGGCACGGGCGGTCTGCATTTGGTTTATCTTGGTGCAGGATGGGAGCCTGTAAAGGGATTCTCTATTGGTGCTAATGTTGGATATATGTGGGGTAACTATACACGAACCGTTGTGAATAGCTACACAAATTCTTATGCCAATTCACTTACCAAACGATATACAGCCGAGGTAAGAAACTATAAACTCGACTTTGGTGCGCAATATACCACACGATTGAGCAAGAAGGATGAGTTGACCGTGGGCGTAACCTATTCTTTGGGTCACGATATCGGAGGCAACCCTATGCTTGAGATTGTATCTACAAACTCGCAGACGGGCGTGGCTGATACTACCAGCTATCCTTCGGCAGGACAGAAGAACATGAAATTGGCTATTCCTCATAGCATAGGAGCTGGTTTTATGTACAACCATAATAATAAGTTGAAGATTGGCTTCGACTATAATCTGCAGAAATGGGCTTCGGTAAGTTTCCCTGTATATAAAGCCGACGCCACACCAGAGCAGTCGTATGTGATGAACGATAACGCATTTAAAGACCGCCATAAGTTTACACTCGGTACCGAGATTTGTCCAGAGGAAGATAGCCGCTCGTTTATCAAGCGCATCAAATATCGTGCAGGAGTGTCGTACGTTACACCTTATCTTAACGTAGATGGTGGCGACGGACCAAAAGAACTTAGCGCAAGCTTTGGTTTCGGTATTCCTATTATGAACTCATATAATAGTAGGTCTATCCTTAACATAAGCGCCCAATGGGTGAACTTGAAGTGCAACCGATTCGTTACCGAGAATACTTTCCGTATCAACATAGGTCTGACATTCAATGAACGTTGGTTTGCTAAGTGGAAAGTGGAATAATATAACCATGTTGAAACCGATAAAATCTATTTCGATAATAATGATAATACTCCTTACGTTTGTTGCATCATGCGACGAGCGTAAGGAGCATATTGCTTCTGCCATTCGTGATCGCGACTCCGTGTCGATGATGACGAGCTATGGCGTAAACACTCTTATCTCAGACTCGGGCGTGATAAAATATCGTATCGTGGCTGAGCGTTGGGATGTGAATATTGTGAAGAACCCTTCGCGTTGGACTTTCGATAAAGGATTGTTTCTGGAGCAGTTTGACGAGAAATTCCATGTGGAGTCGTATATTCAATGCGACACGGCTTACTATTACGACCAGTTGCGATTGTGGGAGTTGCGCTCGCGTGTGCGCATCCTCACCAAGTCGGGCATCCGCTTCACGAGTGAACAGCTATTTTGGGACGAGCGTAGCCATGAGCTTTATTCAAACGTGTTCTCGCATCTGGTAACTCCCGAGCGCGAACTCCAAGGATCATATTTCCGTAGCAACGAGAATATGACCAAATATTATGTGAGCAATTCCAAGGGCTCGTTCGAGAAGAGCGACTTTGATGGCGGAGCTTCGTCGGAGCCTGATAGCGTGAAACAAAATCAAGACTCTATACTTAAGGCTCAACGACCTCAAGCCTTGCCGCAACGCAAGAACACAACAATACCATTAATGCATTAATCATGGAAACCACTATAGATTTACCTTTAGTCATAGGAATACTCGCAACCATGGCTTTCTCCGCTTTCTTTTCGGGAATGGAGATTGCCTTTGTGGCAAGCAACAGAATGCTTGCGGAGATGGATAAAGAGCGCAACGCCTTGTCGCAACGCTTGATTTCATTCTTCTATCGTCATCCTAATGGCTTTGTTTCTACGATGCTCGTGGGCAACAATATCGTGCTCGTAATCTACGGTATCTTGATAGCTCGCTTCTTCGACAATACTATCTTTAGTGGTGCCGACCCTGCCTTCACGGTTCCTGCCGACACCATTCTCTCAACACTTATCGTGTTGTTTACGGGCGAGTTTTTGCCAAAGACTTTGTTTAAGAGCAGCCCAAACCGTCTGCTATCGTTCTTTGCGCCTATGGCTTACCTATTTTATGTTGTGCTATGGCCAATCAGCAAATTCTCTACTTTCTTATCGAAGTTGATTCTTAGAATGTTTGGCATAAAAATGCAGAAGCAAACAGACGACGAGGGATTCACGAAAGTAGACCTCGACTATCTCGTGCAGTCGAGTATCGATAATGCAAAGAACGAAGAAGATATCGACGACGAGGTGAAGATATTCCAAAATGCTCTCGACTTCTCAGATACCAAGGTGCGCGACTGCATGATTCCGCGTACCGAGATAAATGCCGTAGATATGGATACCTGCACCCTGCAGCAGCTGGAGCAGATGTTTATAGAGAGCGGCAACTCGAAGATTATCGTATACCAAGGCGACATCGACCATGTGGTGGGCTATATTCATAGCTCCGAGATGTTCCGTTGCCCAGACGATTGGAAACAGAAGATTATAAAAATACCTTTCGTGCCTGAAACTATGGCAGCTCAGAAGCTCATGAAACTATTCATGCAGCAGAAGAAATCGTTGGCTATTGTGGTCGACGAATTTGGTGGAACAAGCGGATTGGTATCGCTCGAAGATATCGTGGAAGAAATCTTTGGCGACATCGAAGACGAACACGATAGCACCAAGTATACAGCCGTACAGACAGAAGACCACGAGTATATTCTCTCCGCACGTTTGGAGATTGACAAGGTCAACGAACTCTTCGACCTCGACCTACCTGAGAGCGACGACTACATGACGCTTGGAGGTATGATTCTGCACTATTACCAAAGCTTCCCTAAGCTCAACGAGGTGGTGACAATAGGCAAGTATGAGTTCAAGATATTGAAGAATACTATGACCAAAATAGAGCTCGTGAAGCTGAAAATACTAAGCTAATAGCAAAATATTGTAACAAAAACCACTAACACAATAATTTTTCAAACAAAATATTCACTTATTTAATAAATAATTAGTATTTTTGTAGGCATTTTGTGAATAAAAGAATAAAACAAATAAAATAAAACATTTAAAAGTAATGGCAGCATTAGGAAAAATTAGAAGCAAAGGCATGATTCTGATATGCATTATCGGACTTGGCCTTTTTGCATTCATTGCCGAAGAGTTCTTCCGTTCTTGTGAGTCTACTCAGAACGAACAAAGACAGCAAGTAGGCGAAGTGTTGGGCGAGAAAATCAATATGATGGATTTCTCTAAGCTCGTAGATGAAGTTTCTGAGGCTATGAAGCTTCAGGGTCAGGACAACCTTAATGAAGCTCAGCTCTCGCAGCTTCGTGATGGTGTTTGGCAGACTATGGTTCAGTACAAGGTTATCGCTAACGAGTGCGAAAAGCTTGGACTTACCGTAACAGACGAGGAGATGCAGGACATCCTTCGCCAGGGTACTAACCAGATGCTTCTTTCTACACCTTTCGTAAACCGTCAGACAGGACGTTTCGACGTTAATACTTTGCAGCAGTTCTTGGCTCAGTACAAGACTCAGAAGGGTACAAACCCTCAGGCTGCTCAGCAGATGGAGTCTATCTATAAGTATTGGACTTATATCGAGAAGACTCTCCGCCAGCAGACTCTCATCCAAAAGTATCAGTCGCTTCTCGCTCATTGCTTGCTCTCTAACCCTGTAGAGGCTAAGATGGCATTCAACGACGCTAACGAGGAGGCTCAGATTGAGCTCGCCGCTTTCCCATATAGCGCAATACAGGACGACAAGGTACAGGTTACTGAGAGCGACCTCAAGGCTAAGTATGAGGAAATGAAGCCACGCTTCGAGCAGTATGTAGAGAGCCGCGATATCAAGTTTATCGATATCCAGGTTAAGGCTTCTGCTGCCGACCGTGCAGCTCTTCAGAAGGAGTTCAAGGGATATGTTACAGAACTTGCAGAGGCTCAGAACCCTGGCGACGTAGTTCGCAAGAGCACTTCTTCTGTCAACTACCTCGGTATTCCTGTTCTTAAGGAGGCTTATCCTTCAGACATCGCAGCTCGTCTCGACTCTATGGCTGTTGGTCAGGTTTCAGCTCCTGTAGAGAACACTATGGACAATACTCTCAACGTAATCAAGCTTGTTGCTAAGCAGCAGTTGCCAGACTCAGTTCAGTATCGCGTAATTCAGGTTGGCGGTCAGACTACAGAAGAGGCTACAAAGCGTGCTGACTCTATCTATACCGCTCTTGCAGCAGGTGCAGACTTCGAGGCCTTGGCTAAGAAGTATGGTCAGAATGGCGAAAAAGCTTGGATGACAACACGTCAGTATCAGCATGCTCCTTCTATGGACAACGATACAAAGAACTATATTGAGAGCCTTAACAATATGAGCGTTAACGAGATCAAGAACATCAAGCTCTCTCAGGGCAACCTCGTTCTTCAGGTTCTCGACCGCAAGGCTATGGTTACTAAGTATCAAGCTGCTGTTATCAAGCGCAACGTTGACTTCTCTAAGGATACTTACCGTACAGCATACAACAAGTTCAGCTCTTTCGTAAGCGCAAACGCTACTATCGATGCTATTGAGAAGAATGCTGCTAAGGCTGGCTACAAGTTCAACGAACTCAACGATATCACAACAACTCAGCATGGCGTAGCTAACATCCCTGCTACTCGCGACGCTCTTAAGTGGATTTTCGAGGCTAAGGAAGGTCAGGTTTCTCCTATGTATGAGTGTGGCAACAACGACCACCTCTTGCTCGTAGCTTGCACAAAGATTCATCCTATCGGCTATCGCGACCTCTCAGATGCTCAGGTTAAGGACATCGTTAAGGCTGAGGTTATACGCGACAAGAAGGCTGAGCAGATTGAGGCTAAGCTCAAGGGCGTAAACAGCATCGCAGCTGCTAAGGCTAAGGGTGGCAAGCTCTTGGCTGTAAACCAGGTAACATTCGCAGCTCCTGTATTCGTACAGGCTACAGGTTCAAGCGAGCCTGCTCTTAGTGGTGCTGTTGCTGCTACTGCAAAGGGTAAGTTTGTTTCAGCTCCTGTAAAGGGCAACGCAGGTGTTTACCTCTTCCAGGTTCAGAACAAGAAGCAGAATGCTGCTAAGTTCAACGATGCTGAGCAGGAGGCTCGTCTCCGTCAGCGTGCTATGCAGAGCGCAAGCAACTTTATGTCAGAGCTCATCATCAAGGCTGGCGTAGTAGACAACCGCTACCTCTTCTTCTAATAGGTATTAATAATCGATATTGTTTCGCTAAGCGAAATAAAAATAATAATCCTGCAAGTAATCATACTTGCAGGATTTTTATTTTGCTTTATAAGTCTTGTTGCTTTATGGTAGGCTTATGTTTTAAAGACAATTATAGATTATTGCTGTCCGCTAAAACTCCAAAGAGCATAAATACGGCTCACCCGACAAACATAGGGGATTATTTTATAGATAGTGTTTAATGTTTAGATGGTCTTTTAAACATAAACCTTATAAACCCCTGTCATTTTCTTCAGCAGAGCTTGCCATCTGCGGCTTGCCCAGCCTTTACGAGAGTGTGACTCTCGACAGTCTGGACAAGCCACAGATGGCAGATGCGCTCACGCCTCTGAAGAAAATGGCAGGCAATAAACCAAAATAAACCGTTGCAGGAGATAATGTATAGTGTTTTCCCATACGCTATCTGTAATCTGTGTTCTATAATCTCAAGCAACGGTTTATCTTTGTTTATCGCCCTATGTTGGGCAAAGTGCAGGTA
>ERZ1026852.139-NODE-139-length-50907-cov-28.167683_pt1 | contig 50907 bp, 37 predicted proteins | sample MGYA00380156_ERZ1026852 | MGnify/ENA primary metagenome ERZ1026852 (study PRJEB33269, sample SAMEA4719792) | human gut metagenome | biome: human-associated habitat; feature: organic feature; material: feces | place: Cameroon | collected 2013-10 ...
AGAAGGAGGGTGCACCATAAATGACCATAGTCAATTATGACACACCCCCTTTTATTATATAGACAATCATAATATTCTTCCAATCTACTGACACATAGCATTGCACACTCTATCTTGGAAATGGCGGGCGTTGGATGAATGGATGACACCCTGATTGATGATAGAGAAGCAGAGGCGATGGCCATTCTGGGCTGTACAATATCCTGCCAACGAGCTTACGCATGTCACGGTACCCGTCTTTGCCCTCACATTCTCGAAGGCGTCGGTATGCTTCATGCGCGATTTCAGAGTTCCGTCAAAGCCTGCTATAGGCAAGGCATGGAGCAGATGCGGATAGATATTCTCGTTGCGATAAGCATATCTTAGGAACATCACCTCAAGCATCGGCGACACATAATTATATAATGATAGTCCTGAGCCATCAGCAATATTGTATCGCTTAGGGTTGAGACCAATCTTTGTTATCAGATGGTTTATCACGGCACGAGCATTCTTGGCTGTGGCTGGTCGAGCACCTGTAGATGCAGCAAGCTGATAGAACATAGACTCTGCATAAAGGTTGTCGCTCTCTTTGAGCATTTTCATCATCACCTGTTCGATGGTGTGGAAACGCGATGTGATAGAATATGTACCTTGTGGCTTACGGCGCACGAAGTTGCCATGGGTATTCATGAAACGGAAGGCACAGTTTACGCTATCTTTGTCGATGATGACAACACCATCGTCGACAAGCTTTTGGGCAAATCTATCTATAAAATTGTCTTTACGTCCGATGAGCAATGGCGACAGACAAGGATTGTCATCATCCCAACACCAGCCTTTGCCAAGTCGGGCTGTATCCTTCATGCTTTTATCGGCATAGATGTTTCCCATAATGGTATCGATACCCATTCGGCGCACACCTTCGACAAAGGCGTTGAGGTCGTCGACATTAAACTTAGGGTCAAAGCCACCTACGCAATAGATGTCGCCATGCAGCACATGACCTTTTATCTCGCCAGTATAACAAAGGTCGGTCTTAAACTGATAGCTACCCCCAAGTTTGTCGAGCGCCGCAATGGCTGTGATTACCTTCATGGTGCTGGCAGGGCGCATGGTCTGCAGTTCGTTGTGGCAGTATATAGCCGAGTCGGCATCCAAATCGTAGACCATAAGACCAATTTGGCTGGTTTGCGAGATGTCAGACTTCACAAGGTCGTCAATGGTTGCCACCAGACTTTGCGGCCATGGCAGTTCTATAGTCTTAGTGGCTATGGAGTCGTGGGCTATAGAATCCATCAAGGCTGAATCAACAGCTACAGTATCTTCGTCGAAGACTGTTTCTACGTCTTGAGCATGTGCAGAAATCGCCATCATCAAGATGGCGATACATATATATATTGTCTTAATGTTCATTGCTTTATTACTTTGGATTGCAAAATTAGCAAAAAAAGTTTGTTTATGATACGTATATTAAGATTTATTCGTACTTTTGCAACATCATAAAGAATATTTTCCAATAATAGGAAACATGGTATACAAGTATGATTTTCTCATCATCGGATCAGGAATAGCCGGTATGAGCTACGCTTTGAAAGTAGCAAAAGCAAAAAAAGGTAAGGTCTGCATAATCTGCAAGACATCACTCGACGAAGCAAACACCAAGTTTGCGCAAGGAGGTGTGGCTTCGGTAACAAACCTTGAAGTAGACAATTTCGATAAGCACATCGAAGACACAATGATAGCGGGCGACTGGATTAGCGACCGCAAAGCTGTGGAACAGGTTGTGAAGAATGGTCCAAGCCAGATAAAGGAATTAGTGAGCTGGGGTGTAAACTTCGACCGCAAGGAAGATGGCTCTTTCGACCTTCATCGCGAGGGCGGACATTCTGAGTTCCGTATTCTTCATCATGCCGACGACACAGGAGCAGAGATTCAGCGTGGACTTATGGAGGCTGTGAAGAGCAATCCTGATATTGAAATAAAGGAAAACCATTTTGCAGTAGAGATTATCACTCAGCATCATCTTGGCGCACGCGTTACTCGTCGCACTCCATATATTAATTGCTATGGAGCTTACATCCTCAACCCTGAAACTCAGAAGGTTGACACTTATTTGAGTAAGGTTACCGTGATGTGTACTGGTGGTTGCGGAGCTGTTTATCAGACCACAACAAACCCTGTTATAGCTACTGGCGATGGCGAGGCTATGGTATACCGTGCAAAGGGAACCGTACAGGACATGGAGTTTGTACAGTTCCACCCTACAGCCCTTTACCATCCAGGCGAAACCCATCCTGCATATCTCATCACCGAGGCTATGCGTGGTTATGGTGGCATATTGCGATTGCCTAACGGACAGTCGTTTATGGAGAAATACGACGAGCGCCTATCGTTGGCACCACGCGACATCGTGGCACGTGCCATAGATAAAGAGATGAAGATACATGGTTTAGACCATGTTTGTCTCGACGTAACCCACAAAGACCCTGAGCAGACAAAGGCTCATTTCCCAAATATCTATGCTAAATGTTTGTCGATAGGCATCGATATCACCAAAGAATATATTCCTGTTCGCCCTGCAGCCCATTATATGTGTGGCGGTATAAAGGTAGACCTCAATGGTCTATCAAGTATCGACCGTTTGTATGCTCTTGGCGAATGTTCGTGCACAGGCTTGCATGGTGGCAACCGCTTGGCTTCCAACTCGTTGATAGAAGCTGTGGTATATGCTGATGCAGCTGCTAAACACTCATTGCAGCATATTGACGAATACGACTTCAATGAGAAAGTGCCAGAGTGGAACGATACAGGCACACTCACCAACGAAGAGAAGGTGTTGATAACACAGAGCGTAAAGGAAGTGGGCGAGATAATGAGCAACTATGTAGGCATCGTGCGTTCAGACCTCAGACTGAAGCGTGCATGGGATCGCCTCGACTTGTTATACGAAGAGACTGAAAACCTCTTTAAGCGTGTGAAGATAACTAAGGAGCTATGCGAACTCCGCAATATGATAAACACAGGTTATCTTATCACTCGTATGGCTATAGAACGCAAAGAGAGCCGTGGCCTACACTATACCATCGACTATCCAAAGCATGCGTATACTGACAAGAAAGAAAAATAAACAATAACATTTATAAACATGAAACTCCCGCTAAGGCAAGCGAAATATCGCAAGCATCTTAGCGGGAGTTTTTATTTAAAAACCTCAAGCAAACAGAGCCCAAAGGGCCCGTTCGCAAGATTATGATATTTACCCAAATTGTTTGAGCTTGGAAGAACACAAATATTTCGAATAGCACGAATGAGCCCTCTGGGCTCTGAAGCTTGCGTTTCTTGCTTGCTTTTAAAATTCGTTTGATTCGCTATATTCGTGTTCCTATAATTATCTAATGATATAAAGCGTTAAGAGTGATTATACCAATGTAGCCACGATTTCCTCACGAGTACCTGGAAGCATGTCGATGACAGGAATCTCAGGCATAGTATAGCATCCTGGCTGCAAACGCATAGAGGCACGAGCAACATTTACCAATACCTGTGCTGTCAAAGCAGGGTTGTTGATGCTCATATTAAACTCGAAGCGCTGGTTCTGAGTCTGACCGCTCACACCCTTGCGTACAAGGTGAACACCATGGCCCATATCCTGAACATCGTCGACAGAAGCTACTGCAAATACATGAGTCTCATCGTGTGAGAAGTAAGGGTCGGCTTTGATTTCTGCTGTCACCTCTTCGAGCGAAGCACCATCCTCAAGCTCTACATATACCATACGGCGATGAATACCCTCGCCCAAAGGAATAGTCATAGAGAGCGCATTCTTAACACCCTTCTTGCTTCTTACGCAAACAGAGTGACCCATAGACATACCAGGACCGAAGTTGGTATAAGTCAATCCCTTAGGAGCAAGGCTCTGCATGAGGATACGAACTATAGAGTCGCTTCCCGGATCCCATCCTGCCGAGATTACGCTCACGGTATTTGTCTCTTTATTGATAGGCATCATCTCTGTGCGATAGTCGAGGATAGAAGTGTGGATATCGAAGCTATCTACGGTGTTGATACCCATGGCTGTGATAGCCTTTGCATATTCTGGGCAGCTACGAGTAGGAGTAGCGAGGATAGCAACGTCTACATCCTTCAACTTCTTGATATCATCAACTACCTCATACTGTGCCAACTCCTGTGGCTTATTCTTATCGCCCTGACGACGAACGACACCAGCAATTTCAAAATCAGGTGCAGCCTCAAGAGCCTGAACGCTGAACTTTCCAATGTTGCCATAGCCAACTACGGCAGCTCTAATCTTTTTCATGTTTTAATGTATTTATGTTTGTTTGGTTGTTATATGCCTTTTATTCGCCCTTACAACCTAAGAGCGTACAAAATTACACTTTTCTCGTGAAACAACTATCAAAAAGACGTGATTTTTTATATATTTTCATAATATACCGCCTAATTATATAATACATTTCAACATTGCTATACAATAAAAGTCCCCATGCGTGCGTTATTAAAAAAGATGTATATATACATAAAACTAAGGATAAATGATTGAATATATTAGAGGTGAACTGACTGAGCTCACTCCAGCCATGGCTGTTGTTGAAGCAGCAGGTGTAGGCTATGCGCTCAACATTTCGCTCAACACTTATACAGGCATACAGGGTAAGAAAGAAGTTAAACTGTATGTACACGAAGCGCTGCAGACAGGCGGACGCGACGATTCTTATACCCTTTTCGGTTTCGCTTCAAAGCAAGAGCGCGACCTATACCGACTGCTCATCACGGTTAGCGGTGTGGGTGGCAACACAGCAAGGATGATACTCTCAAGCCTTTCGCCAAGCGAACTTTGCAACGCCATTGCTAATGGCGACGAGCGATTGCTTAAAGGTGTGAAAGGTATTGGACTGAAGACAGCACAACGCATCATCGTAGACTTGAAAGACAAGGTGATGTCGAGTGGTATCACCGACGAATTGCATGCTGGCGGCACATCAACGGCTCCTACTTTCGATATGGGAGTTAGAGACGAGGCTGTTGGCGCACTCACCATGCTTGGTTTCTCGCCTGCTCCAAGTAGCAAGGTGGTTCAGCAGATTCTGACCGAGAATCCAGCAATGGCTGTAGAAATGGTTGTTAAAGAGGCTTTGAAGAGAATAAAATAGCATGAAATCATTCAGGAAAAAGACTATCACTATCGTTATGCTTGTTGCCACGGTGGCAAGCTATGCCCTCGGCATGTCTGTATTCCAGAATGTGATACCTGCACGACGCAATGCTCAGGTAAAAGGCCTTACTGGCGTCAACAACAATCAGCGTTTAGCTAATGCACGCCAGAATTCTCTTAACAGGAATGGAGCATCAAGCAACATTTCGAATGCCCGTAAGGCTTTAAAGGACGAGAAGCCCGAACTGATTATTGATACCGATTCCATACCTGATTCCCTACTACACCCTCGCTGGCGCATTCAGCGCACAACGCCTATCTCATTGAGCGACCTTGAGCATAGCGCTATCGACTTGCAACGTCCAGAGAATATCAAGTATAATGTGGAATACAACGATACCATCGACCGCTATATCGTTGGTACCAAGATTGCTGGCACATGGGTGGATGCACCAATAATGATGACTCCTGAGGAGTATCGTAAATGGACGGAGCAGCAGGCACGCAACCAATTCTATCGTGGCAAGAACGACGAGATATTCAAGGCTAAAGGTAAGGAGAAGTTTGACTTCTCGGATATGCACTTCGATCTTGGTCCTGCAGAGAAGATATTTGGTCCTGGCGGCGTACGTATTAAAACTCAGGGTACAGCAGAGCTGAAGTTTGGTGCCACATTGAAGAACATCGACAACCCTTCATTGCCTATCCGCAACCGTAAGACCACTACGATGGACTTCGATGAGAAGATAAACCTCAATGTGAATGGTAAGGTGGGCGACAAGGTTAACATGAACCTCAACTACAACACCGATGCCACCTTCGACTTCGATACTCAGAACATGAAGTTGAAGTACGACGGTAAGGAAGACGAGATTATCAAGCTTGTAGAAGCTGGTAATGTGTCGTTCCCAAGCAATTCGTCGCTCATTACTGGTGCCAGCTCGCTGTTTGGTATCCGCACAGATATGCAGTTTGGTAAACTGAAGTTGCAGACTGTGGTATCTCAGAAGAAATCATCATCGAAGAGTGTATCTTCGAAGGGTGGCGTACAGCTTACTCCTTTCGAGATAAACGTGGCTGACTATGAGGAAAACCGTCACTTCTTCCTCGCTCAGTATTTCCGCGATCGCTACGATGATGCTATGAAGACATTGCCTAATCTCACTACTGGTGTCACCATCAACCGTGTAGAGATTTGGGTAACTAACAAGACTGGTACAACCACCAACACCCGAAACATCATCGCCCTCACCGACCTTGGCGAGGCTTCGAAGATAAGCAATAGCCTATGGCAACCTACAGGTATCGGCATACCATCGAATAATTCCAACTCGGAATATTCGCAAATGGTAACAACCTATGCTGCAGCACGAGACATCGACCAGACAAGTACTGTGCTCGATGGTATCAGCGGCTTTGTAGGTGGCAACGACTATGAAAAGCTGCAGAGCGCACGATTGCTCAACAGCTCTGAATATACCGTAAATACTGCCTTGGGCTATGTTTCGCTCAAGACTACTCTTAACACCGATCAGGTGTTGGCTGTGGCATACGAATATACCTATGGTGGCAACACTTACCAGGTGGGCGAATTTGCATCAGACAATACTGATGTAAACAAAGCATTGTTTGTGAAATCGCTGAAGAATACAGGCAACAACCCTCATCAAGGCAACTGGGACTTGATGATGAAAAACGTGTATGCCTTGGCTTCGTCGGTTGAGAAAGAGAAGTTCCGCTTGGATGTGAAGTTCCAAAGCGATACCACAGGTGTATACATTACTTATATTCCAGAGCCTGAGGTTAAAGACCAAACACTTATCAAGGTGCTTGGTGCCGACCGCTTGGATAACAACAACAAGGCTCACTCTAACGGATATTTCGACTATGTAGAAGGCTATACCGTTAGCAATGGTCGTGTATTCTTCCCTGCAGCCGAGCCTTTTGGTAGCTATCTGAAGAATTATTTGGTAGCAAAAGGTGTGGCTTCAGCAAAGGCAGACAAATATGCCTTTACCGAACTTTATGATTCTACAAAAACCATGGCACGCCAGATTGCTGAGAAGAACAAATACGTGCTCATGGGACAATATCGTGGAACATCTTCCAACGTAATCTCGCTTGGAGCAATGAATGTGCCACAAGGTTCTGTGGTTGTTACTGCTGGCGGTGTGACCCTTACCGAAGGTTCCGACTATACCGTAGACTATAACGCTGGCGAGGTGCGCATTCTGAACCAGAGCATCATCGATGCTGGTACCTCTGTCAACGTATCGCTCGAAAGCCAGAGCGACTTCTCGCAAGAGCGCAAGACGATGTTTGGTATCAACTGGGAATACGATTTCTCTAAGAACTTCCAACTTTCCGGTACCCTGCAGCATTTGTCGGAGCAAGCCCTAACAACAAAGGTTGCTATGGGCAACGAGCCTTTGAACAACACCATCTTTGGCTTGAACCTAAACTGGAAGACCGAGAGCCAATGGCTTACCAATATGCTCGACAAGCTGCCAGGTTTGCATCTCACCCAGCCATCTACAATATCATTTACTGGTGAGTTTGCAAAGCTCTTTGCAGGTCAGAGCCATGGCACACAAGACAACGCTTCGTATATCGACGACTTTGAGAACAACACCACAAAGATAGATGTGTCGACACCTACCTCGTGGATATTATCGAGTGTGCCTTCGATGTTCTCTGAATCTTCCGACAAGACTACTCTTACAAGCGGTTTCCGTCGTTCGCAGATGGCATGGTATACTATTGACCCTCTGTTCACTCGTCGTTCGTCATCGCTAACTCCAGCACATATCAAGAGCGACCTCGACCAGTTGTCAAACCATTATGTGCGTGAGATTTATGTTCGCGAACTTTATCCTAACCGCGACCAGAGTAGCTATAGCGGAGCTACGGCAACATTGCCTATTCTCAATATTGCCTACTACCCTAACGAGCGCGGTCCGTATAACTTCAGCACCAATGTAGACAACAACGGTCAGTTGCTGAACCCTACTACTCATTGGGGTGGTATGATGCGTAAGCTCGATACCAACGACTTTGAGCAAGCCAACATCGAATACTTGGAGTTCTGGCTCATGGACCCATTCATCTACAGCAACGAGCAATCTAATGCCAACGAATATGGTGGCGACTTCTATATCAACCTTGGCGAGGTGTCGGAAGATATCTTGCGCGATGGTAAGAAGTTCTATGAGAGTGGTATGCCTGTGGATGGTTCCAACAATTTCACCTTCACTCAATGGGGAAAGATACCTACTCAGTCTACCGTGACCTATGCCTTTGCTACTACGAAGGGTAGCCGTGCTTTGCAGGATGTTGGCTACAACGGTCTGAACGATGATGAAGAGCGAGCTTTCGAAGCTTATCAGCAGTTCCTCACCGAGATGCAAGGCAAGGTGAATGCTGCCGTATGGGATTCTATCTACAACGACCCTGCCAACGATAACTACCATTATTATCGTGGTCGCGACTATGACCAGATGAAGGCGTCGATACTTCGTAGATATAAGTATATCAACAATCCTCAGGGCAACTCTCCTGACTCTGACAACCGTACAGAAAACTACGATACTTCATATAAGACAACTCCTGACGTTGAGGATATCAACCAAGACTATACCCTCAACGAATATGAGAAATACTATCAGTATCATGTCAGCATTCGTCCGCAAGACCTCGTAGTGGGCAAAAACAACATCGTAGACAAGCGAGTGTATAATGCTCCATTGCGTAATGGCAAGAACGGAACAGCCACATGGTATCAGTTCCGCATTCCGCTGAAGGAATATACCGACAAGGTGGGCGCCATCAACGACCTCACAAGCATCCGCTTCATGCGTATGTTCCTCACAGGTTTCCAGCATCCTATCGTATTGCGATTTGGTAGTCTCGACCTTGTGCGTGGCGAATGGCGTGTATATGAGCAGACTCTCGACAACTCCACTTCTGGTAGTGGCACCCTTACCACAGCTGCTGTGAATATTGAGGAGAACAATGCCAAGACTCCTGTCAACTACGTGATGCCTCCAGGCATCCGTCGTGAGCAAGACCCTACTCAGCCTCAGCTTACCGAGGCTAACGAGCAGGCATTGTCGATGACATTGACAAATCTTTCGAGCAACGAGGCTAAGTGTATTTACAAGAATGCCACTTACGACCTTCGTCAATATCGCCGTATGCAGATGTTTGTGCATGCCAACGCATTGGAGCACGATGTTACCAACCTTGGCGACGACCAGTTGGCGGTATTCGTACGCTTGGGTAGCGACTACAAGAGCAACTACTATGAATATGAGGTGCCATTGAAGCTTACTGCTCCAGGCATTTACGATAAGTATTCTTCTCGCGACTGTATGACAGTATGGCCAGAAGAGAATATGGTAGACATTCCGCTCAACCTCTTCACACAGATAAAGAAGGAGCGCAACAAAGCTAAGGCTAATGGTTTGGCAAGCTACAACCATGCCTATACAGCCTACGACTCATCGCAACCTAAGAACAAGATTACCGTGATGGGTAACCCAACATTGGGCGAGGTAAAGACCATCGTGATTGGTGTGCGCAACCTTACTTCATCTACCAAGAGTGGCGAGGTATGGGTAAACGAAATGCGACTAAAGGAATATGAGAATAGTGGCGGTTGGGCTGCACAAGGCAACCTCAATATGCAACTCTCTGACTTTGGTACCGTGAACGTTCAGGGACGCTATGTTTCTCAGGGCTTTGGAGGTTTGGAGCAGGGCGTAGCAGAACGCACCAGCGACAATACAGGCAACTATACCATCACCACAAACTTTGATCTCGGAAAGTTCTTCCCTGACAAGGCTAAGGTTTCGATACCGCTCTACTACTCTATAACCAAAGAAAAAGTGTCGCCAAAGTTCAATCCGCTCGACTCGGATATGCTTCTCGACGATGCTCTTGAGTCGGCAGGCTCAAAGCAGGAGCGCGACTCTATAGAGAGCATAGCTGTTACCAAGACCACACAGACCAACTTCTCGTTGTCGAATGTGAAAGTGGGCATACAGACCAAGCGTCATCCTATGCCTTACGACCCTGCAAACTTCTCGTTCTCGTATAGTCACTCGCACAATCATACTACTGGCGAGACTACCGTTTATGAGAATGAAGACAACTGGCGTGGAGCTATGAACTATGCATGGACCCCTGTGTTCAAGGCATGGGAACCATTCAAGAAGATGAAGTCGAAGAGCAAGTATCTCGACATCTTAAAGAAGTTCGGCCTCAACTGGTTGCCACAGAATGTAGGCTTCAACACCGAGATTACTCGCAACTACTACGAATTGCAGGAGCGAGATATGGAGTCGACAGAAGGAAATAAGTTGCCACTAACGTTCAACGAGCAGTTCTTGTGGAACCGCGACTTCTCACTCCGTTGGGACCTCACAAAGAATCTGCATGCCAACTTCCAAAGTTCTACTCGTGCCGAGATAGAAGAGCCATACACTCCTATCAACAAGGATTTGTATCCTGACCGCTATCAGGCATGGAAAGACTCTGTGAAGACCAGCATCAAGAACTTCGGTAAACCGCTGAGCTATAATCAGACATTCCAGGCTTCATACCAGTTGCCTCTCAACCTCATTCCTATCTTCAACTGGGTGAATGCTGATGCATCGTATAACGCAACATACCAATGGATGCGCGGTTCCGACCTCGAAGATGGTACATCGCTTGGCAATACCATATCATCGAACCGCAACTTCAACCTCAACTCCACACTCAACTTGGAGAAGTTGTATAATCAGGTGCCTTTCCTTAAGGCTGTCAACGATAAGTTCAACAAAGAACCTTCGCGTAGCGAGCTAAACAGGCGTCGCCAAGACATGCAGAAGAAGAAAGAAGCCGAGAAGCGCAGAAAGGCTGAAGAGGCTAAGAAAAAAGCCGAGGAAGCAGCAAAGGGCGAAGGCGACAAGGCTGACGCAGATAAGAAGATAAGCGACAAGGACAACAAGAAGGCACAGGCTCAAAAGGCTAAACTGCCTAAGAACTCAAAGACATACGAGAAGGAAGTGACCTTGAAGCCTGACACCACCTTCACTCTGCAGCATGGTAAGAATACCAAACGCCTAATCATAACGGCAAAGACCGAGGATGGCAAGAAGTATGAACTGAAGTTCAAGAAGCTTGATGGCAACAAGATTCTCATAAAGAATCATGTAGACTCTGCCATGAAGATAAAGGTGTCGGTAACTCCAAAGGAGCCTCTCGACGATAAGGGTTGGTATAAGACAGCACAAATCGTGGCACGCACATTGATGATGGTACGCTCGGTAGGTATCTCTTACCGCAACCAATATTCTATGGCTTTGCCAGGCTTTATGCCTAACGTGGGCGATGCCTTCGGACAGACTAAGGCAACGAGCGTGATGTCGCCAGGTCTCGACTTTGCCTTCGGTCTTATCGACGACTCGTATATCGACAAGGCACGCGAAAACAACTGGCTATTGATGAGCGACTCTATAGCTACTCCTGCCACAACAAGCTGTACTGAGGATTTGCAGCTCAAGTTTACACTCGAGCCTGTGAAGAACCTAAAGATAGACCTCAACGCTTCGCGCACACGCAACAAGGCAAAGAGCATACAATATATGTATCAGGGCAATCCTACCACCGAGAGTGGTTCGCTCACCATGACGACAATGTCGCTGAAGAGTGCCTTCGAGGGTGTGGGTAATGCCAACAACGGCTATCATTCATCATCGTTTGAGACCTTCGTAAACTCGCTTCCTACATTCCAAAAGCTTGTAGAGGCTCGCTATCAGGGTGTTGTTTATCCTAACGGAACAACCCTTGCAGGAAAGAAGTTTGATGCTGCAAATGGTGGTGTAAACCTATACAGCGGCGACGTGATGATACCAGCATTCCTTGCTGCGTATACCAGCATGCCAGGAAAGTCGCTCGACATCTTCCCATCGCTCTCGCGTCTGCTCCCTAACTGGACTGTTCGCTATAGCGGTTTGAGCAAGTTGCCATGGTTCTCTAACCATTTCAAGAGTGTAAACATCAACCACTCTTACAAGAGCATCTTCGCAATAGGTTCGTATAGCAGCTATTCTACCTTCATGGAGGTGATGGGCGACAACATCGGTTTCATCAACGATGCCACCACAGGCAACCCTGTTCCATCGTCGATGTTTAATGTCTCTACCGTGAGCATCAACGAGGCATTCTCGCCTCTGCTCGGTATTGATGTTACATTGCACAATAATCTCACCTGCAAGGTGGAATATCGCACCACCCGTGTACTGAGTCTTTCTATGACGAGTGTGCAGATCAACGAGGCTACATCACACGACTGGGTTATTGGTGCAGGCTATAAGCTCAACAACTTCAACATGTTTGGTGGCAGAAACCACAGAGCTGTGAAGGGTAACAAGCGTGGCGACCAAGACGACAACAAGCAGTCGAAGACAAGTCAGCGCAATAGAGGTGTGAACCACGACCTCAACTTGCGTCTCGACCTCAGCTTGCGCAACCAGGCTACTATCATCCGTGATATAGCTTCGCTAACCAGCTCTGCATCGAATGGTAACAAGGCGTTTAAGCTTAGCTTCTCTGCCGACTACACCCTGTCGCGTCTGCTCACAATGAGCTTCTATTACGACCGCCAGACCAACACTCCATTGCTCAGCAGCAGTAGCTACCCTACTACCACGCAAGACTTTGGTTTGAGCATCAAGTTTAGCTTAACGAGATAAACTATCGAGCATGATAATTAGTCCCGAAATCTTTCGGACATAACAGAAAAATCCGCAACGCCGTTGATAGGCATTGCGGATTTTTCAGTTTAATATTATTCATTGAGTGATATTTTGGGCTCTGCGGAAATTTCATGGGGATAAGCATAAATCTTGGTTTAATGGAAATTATGGCTAAATGGATGAAACGTAAGGTAATGTAAATATAAAGAATTAACTGATATTTTATTATTGCAGCCCGCCAAAACTATTTACAATTTATAGATAGTTAACCATAAAAGTTGATTTTAGAAAATATAGTTGAATCCTGCGAGATATATAATTGGATTAAACAAGTATCCCAGTACCACTTTTAGTACCACTTAGGTGGTACTGGAGTTTACCTTAGGTGGTACTGGAGTTTCACCTAAGTGGTACTGACAATGAACTAAGAGTCTTTTTTAAGGAGGTTAAGAGCTTTTTTATCTATTGCTGTCCACTAATACCTTTTATGCTCAAATAGTTTTAGTAGGAAGCAATAATAAAGTATAACTTCGATAACGACTAATATTTATTAACTCGTTGAATGAAAGTCACTTACTACACTTCCGTACCTATAATCATCAAATTCTGCTTTGAGATAGGTTTGTTATTACGATTATTAAGAAAATACACTACAAATACTAAAAACAAGTATAAGGGCTCACTCGATAAATCTAGGGCGACAGCTAAGCCTTGCCCTTTGGTTATACACATCGGCTCGTCCGATGTAGGTAACCGGGGGCAAGCGTAGCGTAGCCCTCGGCAAGGAATGGCTCTTTGACAATAGCCCTTTGGTTTTACCTCGACATTCACCGTGACCAACTTCCGTTTCTTGCTTGCGTTTTAAAAATAAACCAAGATAAACACCCTATTCTGGGCAATAAACTAAGTGAAGAGTGAAGAACGAAGAGTGAAGAAACGAAGTTCGGCGGCCGAAGGGAAAGCCAATCAAAATGCTTCAAGCAATTATACTATTGGATTCTTCGTTCTTCACTCTTCACTCTTCGTTCCAGCAACGGTTTATTATGTTTATGTTTTAAAAATCATCTTTTAGGCAAGTCTTAGCTATCCCCCTGATTTGTCGGATAAGCCACAACTTGTATGATCACACTAACATATAGCAAAACATATCATACAATTAATCTTTTACAAAATTGTATATATAAAAAACAGTTCTCACATTTTGCTATAAACTACAAATATTGTATATTTGCGCCATGAATCTAACACGATGCAAATGGTATCCATTTTTATATGGAGATAAATTATTTCATTAACATCAATACAGATTTAAACAAACAATGAAAAATCTGTCAGCAAAAGGAGATTATGAATCACCAATTGTATAATTGTAAAAATCTTTAATTATGCCAAGTATATTGTATAAAATAACACTCTTGTTGTTGTGCTCTCTGATGCCTATAATACAGTCTTGCAAACAATATGGAGGGAAAGAAACAGACACACGGCAATTGGATCATCAGATAAAACGTGACCAAGCAATAAGACCTATTATAGCGATGCTCAATAATAAAGACTTTAAGCGGGCGCTCCTATGCATTGACTCTTTGCACAAGGAATACCCCAATGACCCACAGCTATATTTTTGTGAAGGATGGGTATGTGATATGCAGAATGATAGCCTCCAAGCTAGGGACGCATTCACCAAGTCTATGGTGATTTACGACTCGCTCATTGCTGCCAAACCAAATTTCAACGACATGATAAACAGGGCTGTAATTGTGCAGAGATTATATGGAATGGAGGCTTATAATCATGCGTTAGATGAGATACAATCTACTATCAGCGACCCTAAGGATTCGTTGGTGATAGAACAATTGTGGAGGAACCAGGTGTGGAATTTTAAAGAAATATCTTTTTTGTAAATATTTACAAATAAAAAATTGTCTATAACAATTCTATATATATTTTCCAAGAAGTTACTCTCTCAGAACGTTCGATAAGAGCTATTTTTAACTCATCCTAATTTTAATGAAACACTAAACACAATATCTATCAAACATTAGCGTTAAGTAATATGTAAAAGGTTTGTAATACTTATGAAACAGTTATTAACGCTCAAGATTAATTTAGTTGTCATGGCAGCATATGTTGTCATGCTAATGATACCAGAACTACTTGTGCTAGAAGATTTGCATTGGTGGACACCTTATATATCGGTGCCCTTCAATCTGCTTGTTTATACCGTGTTGTCATGGGTATGCTGTACGCTCTTCGCCATGACGGGACGCAAGGCTAATGCAATAGCACATATAGCTTTGCATGCGTTGGTGGCATGTTATGTGTTATCCGACATCTTCCTCTATGTATTCTTCTGTCGACATTGGGATGTATATACGGTGCAATTCCTTCGCGAAACAAATGGTCGCGAGGCAAGCGAGTTTGTGAACAACTTTGTGTTTAGCTTCCGCACTCTACTCATGGTAGTTTTGGCAGCAGGCTTCTTTGGCTTGGAATGGTGGCTAAGCAGAAAGGTGAAACTTATTAGTGCATGGCCAAAACGTTGGATGTTTAGAATAGCATGGTCGGCATGCTTGGCTATGGTGGCTGTACATGCAGCATATTTCTCACCAAATGTAGACCGCAACTATAAGTTTGCACAAAAATATCCTTCGCCTATAAAGTTTAACGACCTTTGGCAAACCATGCAGTCGATACTGATGTATAAGCAGCAGGAGCAAGACTATGAGCGCTGTGCTACATCGCTGGCTAATTACAAAGAACATCCAGTATGCAGAGACTCTACAGCAGACTTCGTGCTTATCATCGGAGAATCATTCAATCGCCATATGAGCAATCTCTACGATGGGCGATGGAATACTAATCCTCGGCTTAAAGCAAGACAGAAACAAGGACGATTGTTCTTGTTTGATGATGTTACGGCTACAAGTAATGGTACATCTGTAGTGTTCCGCTATCTGCTATCTATGAATAGCCGACGCGACAGGAAAGCATGGCATGATGGTCCGATGTTGCCATTGATAATGCGTCGTTGTGGATGGAATGTAACATTCTATGGCAACCAGTTTGTGGTGAGCGATCAGCTTGACGAGAACGATGCTGCTATGGGATTTCTAAATATACCTTCGGTAGCCAAAGCACTATTCGACAATCGCAATCATTGTACATCGAGATACGACCTTGGTTTAGTGGCAGACTATGCTGCACAGCGCAAACAATTAGAAACAAAGCAGCGTAACTTCGTGATATTCCATCTATATGGACAGCACATGCCAGCAAAGGAACGCTATCCGAAGAAGTTTGCGAAGTTTACTCCAAATAACATCAATCGACCAGAGCTCAACAATGCTCAGCGCAACGATGTAGCCCACTATCTGAATGCTACACTCTACAACGATATGGTGGTAGATAGTATCATTAGGATGTTTGATAATCGTAATGCTGTGGTGATGTATCTCTCAGACCATGGCGAAGAGGTACACAACTTCCGTAATCAATATGGTCGCACAGATATCAACAAGGCTTGTCGCGAATCGTATGGTCCGCAGTTTGATATTCCTTTTATGATATACCTCACTCCGAAATATGCTAAAGAGCATCCAGAATTGGCAGCACGTCTTAAGGCTGCTCGCCAACGTAGATTCTCAAACGACGACACACCGCAAGTAATATGCGACATTCTGGGTGTACAGTCAGCCTATGTACGTAAGCAGCATAGCCTCATCAACGATAGCTACATAGCTCCTCTCCATAGATTAATTACAAAGGATAAATACTACGATTAAAAAGGAGAAATATCCTCTTTTTTAATCAGCTTTGCTTTACCTACTTGTTTTGGAGTTTATTCTTTCTCGAGCGTGATGATGTTTATCTCAGGCCAAGCACCAAAGCGGAAAGGCATGGTGCCACCTATGCCGAGCGAGACATAGAGCATGGATGAGCCTTCGGTATATTTGCCGCCCCACTCATTGTATGCCCATTTGGCAGGCGAGAAGCGACCTATCTTAACTTGTCCGGCATGAGTGTGACCACTAAGAGTTAACGAGATGTCGGTCTTGTTGAGCACTCCACGGCGCCAATGTGTAGGGTCGTGAGATAGCAACACCTTGAAACAATCGGCAGGTAATCCAGTCATTGCTTTATCAAGATTGCCAAACGATTTGAAAGGAGGTTTACCGATATTCTCTACACCAATAATGGCTATAGAGTCAGAGCCGCGTTGCAACATCACGTTCTCGTTCATAAGCATTCGCCATCCCATTTTCTCTTGCAAATACTCAAGCAAACGGCGACTGCGATGAGCATGAAGTTCACGTCTGCCATGAATAGGCTGCGCAGCATCTTGTGAGTATTCGCAATAGTCGTGATTGCCCATCACAGACAGCACACCATCCTTAGCCCGTATCTGTGACAAAACTTTGCGGAAAGGCAATAGTTCATGAGCATCGGTATTTACAAGGTCGCCCGTGAACACTACAAGGTCGGGCTGCTGACGATTGACAGCCTCAACAAGCTTGGTTATGAATTTAGGGTTTTGCAAGAAGGTGCCGATATGGATGTCGGAGAGCTGCAGGATGCGATAGCCATGGAATGCAGAAGGCAATCGGGAAGAACGACATGAGGCTGTGCGCACAACTATTCGGCGCCAACCATACATCACACCATAGGCTATGGCAGCTATCAACGATACTGCCACAATAATGGCTATAGTTGGACCTAAGACAAGGTCGACAAGCGAGAAAACAAGTTTTGGAGTAGCACAAGCCATGGAAATGCCGAAGAATGTGCGAAACATGGCATTATGGTAGATTCCTGCTTGGGCAGCAGCGAATGCCGATACAGCTATCAGCGTTGGCAACCACCACAGGATGCTGACGGCTATATTGTGCAATTGGTCAATATAGCTCGTGTAGATATAATAATCGGGCAATGCCATTGCTATAAGCAATAGCAAAGCCCAAATGATAGGTTTCATGACATTTATGTTACTCATTACATATCCTCTTGGAACAAAGGATCCTCAGGCATCACCATGACAGGCTTCTGGTCGAAGAGCTTGAGAGTTTCGGCAGGCACATACTGCTTGTCGACAACAAGACGGAACATATACTCGTTGAACCATTCATTGGTCATTATCAAGCAGCCGTTCTGACCATTTGCTGGTCCCCAGCTGTTTTCAACCTTCCACTTCAATGGTTTGCCATTAGCATCGAGGTCTACTGCAGATAGAGTCATGGCATGAGTGCTACCGCTATCAAAAGTAGAGATGCGCTGAGCCTTGTCCATACCGAAGGTAGTAGAGAAGAGCGATGCGTAATCGTAGTTGTTGACATCGAGGAGTCCACGCTTGCGGTCGTACTGTTTGCCTACATCATAGCTGCTATACATCTTTCTGCCATCCTTAAGCGAAGCTATAGCAAGCTGAGCTATCTCGTCCATAGGAAGATTGAGATACTTCCAGTTTGTACCATCATAGGTATGGCGGTCGTATTCCACCTCATAGGTCTTGTGGTAAGGACGGCGAGGGTCGTTCATCACCATGATGAATGTGCCTTTGATGCCATCGCCCACAACCTCGTGGAAGAATTCCTTAGGAGTATATTTCTTAGGAGTACCTACAGTCTTGCCGTTCTTGTCGGTGAAAGCATAAGTAAACTCCTTAACAGGTTCGCCGAGAGTCATAGAGAGCATGTTGTAGACAGTGGCAAGCATCTGAGTCTTGCGCTCGTTGATAGCCTTAGCGTTCTTTCCCTTAGCAACCATATCACGAAGCTCGAGACCAAACTCACGCAACTTGCTTGCAACGAGACGAGAGATACGGCTGGTGTTCTCTGCAGAATAAGTCTCAGGCACAATGCTCATAGGCACCACGCCATATTTGTCGGCAAGGTCGGCAACACCACAGAAAGTACCACCATCATTGATAGGACTCTTGAAGAAGAACTGCACGCGAGTGTCGTCGATAGGCTTCTTGGCATTATCGATAACACCTTGGAGCATGAGGTTAGCCTTCTCAAGCTGGTCGTAGAAGAAGAGATAGTCGTGAGAGAGTTCAACCTTCAACGAATCGCCATGAGCCTTGGCAAAGTTTGATCTTAGCACATTGAAGCCAGAGAACATCCAGCATCTGCCACTACTCTTCTGGTCGTGGATAGACTGCGCAGGAGTTTCTACAGAGAAGTGGGTGTCTACAGGACCTTGGTTGGCATGGTTCTTCACGAGGTCATCGATGTTGTTGGCAGCGATGGCGTTGAAGAGAGCCTTCGAGGCAGGAGTCTGCGACTGAAGTTTCTGTATTTCACTAAGCATCTGTGGAGAGATTCCTCCCTGTTTGGTCTGTGCCCATGAGCCAAGAGACATGGCGAGATAAAGGGCTACGAAAGTGGTTTTCTTGTTCATATTTCTATTTTGATATTGTATTTTTGAATGTTTCCATTAGGAATAATGGTAAGGGGTTTACCACATAATATCTGCAAAAATAAGAATAAAAGGCGAGACAAACAAGATTTTGACTTGAAATGTTCGGTATAATATATAAGGTAGAACAAAAAGGCGTTTTTCCTTTGGTTGTTATTTTTTTTTATGTATCTTTGTAGCCACTATTTATTATTTTATAATCGATGGCTGACGACAATAAATATTCATTATTAAGCAAAATAGAATACCCTGAAGACCTTAGGAAGCTGAAGATAGACGAGTTGCCACAAGTTTGTGAGGAATTGCGCAGCGACATCATAGACGAAGTGTCTATGAATCCAGGTCACTTTGCCTCAAGTCTTGGTGTTGTGGAGATTACTGTCGCTCTTCACTATGTCTTCAATACTCCTGAAGATAGATTGGTGTGGGATGTGGGGCATCAAGCTTATGGCCATAAGATTCTTACAGGACGTAGAGAATCGTTCTGTACAAATCGTAAGCTACATGGCATACGCCCTTTCCCTTCACCTTTGGAAAGCCAATATGATACTTTCGCATGCGGACATGCTTCAAACTCTATCTCTGCCGCCCTTGGTATGGCGGTAGCAGCAAAGATTGAAGGCAAGAATCGTCATGTGGTAGCCATAATTGGCGATGGAGCTATGAGCGGTGGCTTGGCTTTCGAAGGTTTGAATAATGTGTCTTCTACCGACAACGACTTACTGATAATCCTCAACGATAATGACATGTCTATCGACCGTGCCGTGGGTGGTATGGAGAAATATCTCTTAAACCTCGACACTAATGAAACATACAATCGTTTGAGATTCAAGGCTTCGCAATGGTTACACTCTAAAGGCTACCTTAACGACAACCGACGCAAAGGCATCATAAGACTCAACAATGCCCTGAAGAGTGCGCTGAGCCATCAGCAGAACATCTTCGAGGGTATGAACATAAGATATTTTGGACCTTTCGATGGACACGATGTGAAGAATACAGTAAGGGTGCTCTCACAACTCAAGAATATGAGGGGACCGAAGATTCTACACTTGCACACCACTAAGGGCAAGGGGTATGAACCTGCTGAAAAGAGTGCAACAATATGGCATGCTCCTGGCAAGTTTGATCCTAAGACTGGTCAGCGTGTCGTCGACGATGGCACACCTAAGCCACCAAGATATCAGGATGTATTCGGACACACCCTGCTCGAGATGGCTAAGGAGAACAAGCAGATTGTTGGCGTTACACCTGCCATGCCTACAGGATGTTCTATGAACATAATGATGGCAGAAATGCCAGACAGAACCTTCGACGTAGGTATTGCCGAAGGTCATGCTGTGACATTCTCGGCAGGTATGGCAAAAGATGGTCTGATTCCTTTCTGCAATATCTATAGTTCGTTTGCACAACGTGCTTACGACAATATCATCCACGATATGGCTCTATTGAATCTTCATGTGGTGCTATGTTTGGATAGAGCAGGTTTGGTAGGTCAAGATGGTCCTACTCACCATGGTGCTTTTGATTTGGCAAGCCTTCGTGTGGTTCCTAACCTCACCATAGCTTCGCCTATGGATGAAAAGGAGTTGCGCCGACTTATGTATACTGCAGCAATGCCTGATAAGGGATGCTTCGTGATAAGATATCCTCGCGGACGTGGCATCTATACAGAATGGAAATGCCCATTAGAAACCATTGAGGTGGGCACCGGACGCAAAATCAATGATGGCGAAGATGTGGCTGTGCTCACACTTGGTCCTATTGGCAACGATGTGCAAGACGTTATTGCAACTATGGACAAGAAACCTGCTCACTACGATATGCGATTCTTGAAACCTTTAGACGAGAATCTACTCAAGGAGGTGGCAGAGAAGTTTAAGCATATCATAACAATTGAAGACGGAGTGAGAAATGGCGGTATGGGCACGGCTGTGATGGAATGGCTCAACGACAATGGCTACACCAATATTAGTGTGAAGCGTATGGGTATTCCTGATAAGTTTATAGAGCATGGCTCTATCGACGAACTCCGGGCAATCATCGGTTTGGATAATGATACAATAAAGAAAACTATATGTAGCTATATGTAAGCTATTTATGGTTTCTTGAAATAAAACTGATAATGAAGATAATAATAGTTGGAGCCTACGCCATAGGTACTCACTTGGCACGACTCCTATCGAGAAATAACGAAGACATCACCCTCATCGACGAAGATGAAGAGCGATTGGCGCAGATTGGCAACGACTGCGACTTGCTGACTATGAATGCCTCACCATCGAGCATCAACACTCTGATGGATGCAGGCGTGGCTCATACCAGCTTGTTTATTGCCGTTACTCCTTCGCAGAGCTTAAACCTCAACACCTGTATCATAGCCCATGCTTTGGGTGCTAAGAAGACGGTGGCGAAGATTAATGATGCAGAATTCATTGCTGACGAAAAGAAGGAATTCTTCCGCAAGCTCGGTGTTGATGAATTGATTTACCCTGAGGTGTTGGCAGCAAGAGACATCATCAACGGACTTAAGATGTCGTGGGTGCGCCAGCGTTGGGATGTGCACGATGGAGCATTGGTGATGCTGGGCATTAAGCTTCGTGAGGCTTGCGAGATATTGGACAAACCTCTGAAAGAGATAAGCGGACCAAACGACCCTTACCATGTGGTTGCGATAAAGCGCGATACCGACACTATCATCCCTGGTGGTAATGATGTACTGAAGCTCTACGACCTCGCTTATTTCATGACAACAAAGCAGTATATTCCATATATTCGAAAGATTGTGGGCAAGGAACATTACGTGGATGTGAAGAACGTGATGATAATGGGTGGTGGCACTACTGCTGTGAGAGCCATTCAGACTATGCCTGAATATATGGACGTTAAGGTTTTGGAAAACAACATCAACCGCTGCGAAGAGCTCAACGATATCTTAGAGAACGATAAGACTCTTGTCATCAATGGCGATGGTAGAGATATTCCATTGCTCTACGAAGAGGGTATAAAGAACACTCAGGCTTTTGTGGCGCTGACAGGAAATGCCGAGACAAACATTCTGGCTTGTCTTACAGCAAAGAGAATGGGAGTGAGAAAGACTGTTGCTGTGGTCGAGAATATCGACTATGTTAGCATGGCTGAGAGCCTTGATATAGGTACCATAATAAACAAGAAGGCTATTGCGGCAAGTCGTATTTATCAGATGATGCTCGATGCCGACGTGATGAACGTAACGTTCCTGATGTCTGCAAATGCCGATGTTGCTGAGTTTATTCCTAAGGAAGGTTCAAAAATAACACAGAAACAGGTGAAAGACCTCGGATTGCCACAAGGCATGACGATAGGTGGATTGGTGAGAAACGACCAAGGTATGCTTGTTTCGGGTAATACTATGATTCAAGCAGGCGACTCGGTAGTGGTATTCTGCCATGGTCAGAACATTAAAAAGATAGAAAGGCTCTTCACTTGATAAACACTAAGATAATATATAAGATTCTCGGCTCGCTTCTGTTTATAGAGGTGGCGCTGATGATGACCTGTTTGGGTGTTGCCCTCGTCTATGATGAGGACGATGTCTTCTCGTTCCTTGTGTCGATAGTCGTCACATTGGTAGCAGGCATATTGTGCAGGCTCAAGGGGTATAAGGCCGACAACAACTTGTCGCGTAGAGACGCCTACTTGGTGGTGACGGTGGCATGGGTGGTATTCTCGCTATTCGGCACAATGCCATATATGGTAGGTGGATACATCGACAATTTCACAGATGCTTTCTTCGAAACCATGTCGGGCTTTACCACCACAGGTGCTACTATCATCAATGATGTGGAATGTTTGCCACATGGCATACTCTTCTGGCGTTCGCTCACACAATGGATAGGAGGTTTGGGAATAGTATTCTTCACCATTGCCTTGTTGCCTTCTATGGTGGGTGGTTCAACAAAGATATTTGCTGCCGAAGCCACAGGACCGATAAAGTCGAAACTTCATCCAAGGCTCTCTACGAGTGCCAAGTGGCTATGGGCAGTATTCCTTACCATCACCCTCTCGGCTATGGGTTGCTATATGCTTTGTGGCATGGACTCTTTCGAGGCTATCAACTATGCCATGACGTCGGCAGCAACAGGTGGTTTCGCTATCTACAACGATAGTGTTACGCATTTCCATTCTCCAATGTTAGACTATGTTGTCACATTCTTCTGCTTTATCTCGGGTGTCAACTTCACGCTGTTGTATGCGTCTGTAGCGAAACTAAAGTTTAAGAATTTGATGAAGAATGCGGAGTTTAGATTCTATCTGTTCTCGGTATTTGCATCTACAGCAGCTGTTATGTTAGCCTTGATTTTCAAGAATGGCTATGGCTTAGAGCATGCCTTCCGCAACTCATTATTCGAGGTTGTTACGGCATTGACAACAACAGGTTTTGCCAACGACAATGCCGGCAACTGGGCACACATCACATGGGTGGTGATAATAGTCTGCATGTTTCTTGGTGCCAACTCTGGCTCTACGAGTGGTGGTTTCAAGAGCATCAGATCAGTAATGGTTCTAAAGATTATAAAGAATGAATTCCGCCAGATGCTGCACCCTAACGCCATTGTGCCATTGAAGTTGAATTCTATCAATGTGCCTATGCAAAAACGAGTAACGCTGTTGGCATTCCTTGCATCCTATTTGCTGATACTTGCCATCTCGATATTCTTAATGTCGTTGGCTGGTGTTGAGAGTGTCGACTGCGTGAGTATCTCGTTCAGCGCTTTAGGCAATGTAGGTCCTGCTTTCGGTAACGAAATTGGTCCTAACGATAGTTGGGCTATTCTGCCAGATACGTGCAAATGGATATCTTCGATACTGATGCTCATCGGGCGTCTCGAAATATTCTCAGTCCTCATAATCTTCACTCCTGCTTATTGGAGAGAAAACTAATAAAAGGTAAAAGGGTAAAAAAGCGACTATGCTTCTTTACCCTTTTATTCTTTTACTTCTTTACTCTTTTACTCTTCTCCCAAATATTCCTCTATATCTTTCAGTATTCGGTTGAAAGGGGTAGAGGTTTGGTAACCGTAGTTTTTCTTTAGCATTGTAGTAACATCCGACAAGCTATTGGCGTAGCACGACAGTTCGTTGCTACGCTGAGTGCTGTGCATGCTTTGATGCGCTATTTCTGTTTGGCGTTGATGAATCAATGCCGAGCACACTTTCTCCATCATCGGACTCACCACCTTATCAAACAGATGATGTCCCTGTATATATAAATAGGTGGTGTCGGGAGTAACGCCCAATCGCTTTACATCTTCTTTCACCGCCAAGTAGCTCTCTTTGGCTCCAGGGTTTTCATGACGAAGCGTGTCTACCTTTCGGGCAACCTTCTTTCTGAGGTGCTGCAAAATATTCTCTGCAGATGCCAACGAGAATTTGCCAAGCTCTATCGACTTCAGGAAATCCAAGATTGAGAATCTGCCATAAGAGCCATTACGATAATGCCAAATGCTCCATACGAAGAGAGGGAATATGGCTTGCGAATATTGTCGTAGATACTCAGCCATATCGAAGATGGAATGGTCGTTGAGTGTTACACCTACGCAGACATCATGGAGCGAAGGCGCATAGCATTGCAGGTTTTCTATAGCGTAGGCATAGGTATGGAAAACATATTTGCTATCCAATATCTTTTGCGATGTGAACGTAGCCCCTTGAATCAAGTAGTCGTAGTCGGCATCTACACAAGCTATCATGTCGCGTCCCACCTTGTCGCTAACAAGGCTCATCAAAGCAGCCTTTTTGCCACGCTCCAAATGATTAGAGCGTGCAGGCAACATCACTTCGAAATATAGCTTGTCGTTTTCAAACCTGCTAAGCACCGAACGCCAAAAAAAGATATCGTCGTAGCTCTCTACATAAGCCACGATGCGTCGGCGTGCCTTCTTTGATGTCAGCCGGTTGGCAGCCTCAATATATGACGATGATATTTGGTCTTTTAGTCCTTTAGGCATAGCAATTCTCCACTCTTTCCTCTTCGTTCTTCACTTAGATTCTTCACTCTTCCCTCTTCGTTCTTCACTTAAAATCTTCACTTATCCTGTGTGATGTCAGAAACCTCAGTCACACTATCCAACCAGCCATTCATTATCACGGCAGGACTATGAGTGGTAAGAATAATCTGCACATTAGGATTAAGCTCCATGATGAGGTCAATGAGCTGTTTTTGCCATTCCACATGCAGGCTCACCTCTGGCTCATCCATAAACAGCACGTAAGGATTGTTGTCTTCTACCAACACCGTGAGCAATATCACAAGTATCTGCTTCTCGCCACTCGACAGCTGGTAAGGCAACAATGTTTCGCCAATCTGCGAGAATCGTATTTCGTTTTCTGTTCTTACAATCTTCTTGCCAGTATCAGCAAACAGGCGGTCAACAATATCCTGAAACTTACGCTTAGGTTCGCTCAAAGCCTGCGCCTTGAGTGCAGCATCTTCAGCTCCACTCTGCAAGGTGGCAATGATGCGGTTGCCCACATTCACTTGGTAATCCAAGAACTTGCGTTGCAGCTGAAACAATTGCCAATCAAGTTCGGTAGCCAGACTAACATCCAACTTGGTAAGCATATCGAGATTCAACAGCGGACGGTCGAAAGAGCGAATCACATCAAACCTTATCCACTTTGCATCCTCGGGCACAACCTTCAGTCGCACTCCCTTTAGCATGTGGCTTGGAAACTCGCCACCTTGCGAGAGACCTTTCACCACCCTATTTAATATGGTGCTCTTTCCCACACCATTCACTCCACTTAGTATGTTTACCTTTCTGTCCAGGTTCCATACTATGTGTTTCTTGCCACTCCACAGCGACTCGATTTCTATCTGTTCTATATAATCTGCGTACTTCTGCATTTTTGATGTAGGTTATGGTTGTTTCTGCAAATATAAGTATTATAAGTTAAAACCTTGAAGTCTTTTCACGTTTTTAACAAAAAACACTAACTTTGCAAGGGAAAGGGAAGAATGAAGAGTGAAGAGTGAAGAATAAAGAATAAAAAACTAAAAGCATCAATTTATGAAACGAACAATACTTCTTTATATTGCAATCATCATCGTTGCCATAGCCAATGCTGCCATACCATGGAAGGCTGGCACAAAGGTTAGCGCAAATATCATAAAACAACAGGGCATAGAGAAATTCTTTGCCATCGACACTATAAGCAACGAGGTTTATCATAGAATGGCAAACAAGTCGTTGCCTAAAAACAATCATATCTCGCGCCACGATTTGCGCTATCTGCGAGTGCTCCATTACGACATTCAGGGAAATATCCTCAGAGGCGAAATGGTGTGCAACAAAGCCATTGCCCACGACCTGGTAGAGATATTCCGCACACTCTTTGAATCTCGCTACCCTATCGAGCGCATGCAACTTATTGACGACTATGCTGCCAACGACGAGCTGTCGATGTCGCACAACAATACTTCGTGTTTCTGCTATCGTCCTGTAGCTGGCTCGCGAACTCTGTCGCGCCACAGCTATGGCATGGCTGTAGACATAAACCCTTTCTACAATCCCTGCGTAAAAATTCGTAAGGGCAAGCGCATCGTTCAGCCTGCCTCTGCCACCAAGTGGGCAGACCGCACCAAGAGCTCTCGCTATACACTTTCTCCCAACGACCTCTGCTATAGTCTGTTCATAAAGCATGGTTTCCGTTGGGGCGGAGCTTGGCGCACCACCAAAGACTATCAGCATTTCGAAAAGTAAACATTTGTTTATATCCCAAAGTTTTTTGTTATTAGTTTTTGTATATTCGAAACTTTTTTCTACTTTTGCGTGCGTTTTTCACATTATATATTATTGTGATTAAGTTGCTGTTTATATAGCCACGACACACCCTGTTTTAGCGATTTCGAACTAAACAAAAACACAAATGAAAATAGGACTATTCATCCCATGCTATGTGGATGCTCTATACCCAGAGGTTGGTGTAGCTACATATAAGCTTTTAAAGAAACTTGGGCTCGATGTAGAATATCCGGAAAAGCAGACTTGCTGCGGTCAACCTATGGGTAATGCAGGATTTCAGAACAAGGCTGCCAAATTAGTAGAAAACTATGACGAGCTCTTTGCCAAGTACGATTATGTTGTGGCACCCAGCGCTTCTTGTGCCGCCTATGTTAGGTTCTTTCATCCTAACATCGTAAATCACGAGTGTAATGCAGCCAAGAAGACTATGGATGTGGTTGAGTTTATTCACGACATCGTAAAGCCTAAGGAATTGCCTTGGGCAAAATTTCCTCATAAAGTTAGTCTTCATAATAGTTGCCATGGAGTTAGAGAGTTGGGTCTCTCGTCGCCTTCCGAGCGCAATATTCCTCGTTTCAACAAGATTAAAGATTTGCTTCAAATGGTCGAAGGCATCGAGGTTGTTGAACCGGAGAGAGTGGACGAATGCTGCGGATTTGGCGGTATGTTCTCTATCGAAGAGCCGGATGTTTCGGCTCGTATGGGACACGACAAGATAAAGCGCCATATTGCTACAGGCGCTGAATACATCACAGGTCCCGACTCTTCATGCCTAATGCACATGCAGGGATTGGTGAAGAAAGATAAGGAAGAAGGCAGGATAAAATTTATACATGTAGTACAGATATTGGCAAACGGACTATGAGCACAAAACATTCTAAAGCGGCAGAAAAAATAAACCGCAATCCCGAGTGGGTGACACGCCACGACAAAACGTTCTGGAGTGTTAGAGCAAAACGCGACGACCAGGCACATGGTCTTAAGGAATGGGAACAACTTCGCGAGGCTGCCAGCCAGATTAAGAAGCATACGGTGACTCACCTTGCCGACTATCTGGAGCAGTTTGAGCAGAATGCCATTAAGAATGGTGCCATTGTGCATTGGGCAAAGGATGCTGACGAATACAACGAGATTGTGCTCCATATTCTTCGTGAGCACAATGTCAAGAAGGTGGTGAAGGGAAAGTCGATGCTTACTGAGGAATGCCACCTCAACGACAACCTCCTTGCCAACGGAATAGACGTAGTGGAAACCGACCTTGGAGAGCGCATCTTGCAACTTATGCATCTTGCTCCAAGCCATATCATCATGCCTGCCATCCACATCACCCGTGAGCAGGTGAAGGAGACTTTCCGTCAGCAGGGCATTCTCGACCACAATGGTAATCAGGGTGCTCAAAGCATGGGCGTTGCCGACAGAAGCAAACTTGAGGCAGAGGCTGACCCTACTTATCTTACTCGTTGTGCTCGCTATCATCTGCGCGACAATTTTATGACTGCCGAATGTGGAATGACAGGAGCCAACTTTGGTATTGCTTCTACTGGCGAGATTGTTGTTTGCACCAACGAGGGCAATGCCGACATGAGCACTTCTATACCAAAGCTGCATATCGCCAGCATTGGCTTGGAGAAGGTTATTCCTAACTATGATGCTATGGGAGTATTCCAACGTCTGCTTGCTCGCAACGGCACGGGTCAGGCAACAACCGTCTACACTTCTCATTTCCGCAAACCTCGTCCTGATGGCGAATTCCACATCATCCTTGTCGACAATGGTCGTAGCGACATCCTCGCCAACCCTGATCATTGGCAAACCTTGAAGTGCATGCGCTGTGGTGCTTGCATGAACACTTGTCCGGTCTATCGTCGTTCGGGTGGATATTCATACACCTATTTCATCCCTGGTCCTATCGGCATCAATCTCGGTATGCTCAAGGATAGCGACAAGAACTATCATAATTGTTCTGCCTGCTCTTTATGCTGTTCGTGCGACAATGTTTGTCCTGTCAAGGTCGACTTGTCTACACAGATTTACAAATGGCGCCAGCAGCTCGACAGCATGCACCATGCCGACCCTATGAAGAAGATGATGTCGCAAGGCATGAAACAGCTCTTCGAACATCCGGCGCTCTATACTTCGGCATTAAGAGTGGCACCTGTTGCCAACTACATTCCGTCGTTCTTGACCGATATAAAGCTGAATACATGGTGTAAATATCATGCCATGCCTGAGTTTGCAAAAGAATCGTTCCACACACTATGGAAGAAAGGAAAAATAAAATGAGCAGCAAAGAAGAAATACTAAATCGTCTTCGCAAAAATGTGCGCGAGACTTACGATATGCCCGACTTATCATTTCCGAAGCTTACCTTCGATGACCCTGTGGCTGAGTTTATTCATCAAACCACCACAACGGCAGGTGCTCATCTTGTAGAAATGCACGAAGGCGACGACATCAACGATATCATCCGTCAGGCTTATCCTAATGCCAAAGTCGTTTCGAGCAATGTTGCTGGTGTGAAAGCCGACCGCAATCCTGATGAAGTGGCTAAAGCTCAAGACCTTGATGGTACTGATGTAGGTGTGGTAGAAGGTGGCGTGGCTTGTGCCGAGAATGCTTGCGTGTGGGTGCCTATGAATATGAAGCAGAAGGCTGTCTGCTTCATCTCTGAAAACTTGGTCATCATAGTGCACCGCGAAAATATCGTTAGCAATATGCACCAGGCTTATGAATGGCTCAATACTCGTGGCTCAGGCATCAAGAATCAAACCGAGACTTCCCTCTATGGCTTTGGCTCTTTCATCTCCGGTCCTTCCAAGACTGCCGACATTGAGCAAGCCCTTGTCTATGGTGCCCAGGCTGCAAAAGATGTAACTGTGGTGCTTGTTAAGTGAAGAACGAAGAGTGAAGAGTGAAGAATCAAATGGAAAGCGATGCAGCCGAGCTGCACCGAACCCAACCCCAGGGGTATTTAATTCTTCACTCTTCACTTAGATTATTCACTCTTCGTTCTTCACTCTTCACTTAGACTCTTCCATGTCTTTCTTGCTCTTCGACTTTGTTACGAGCCATACGCCTGAGAATACCAATATCACAGCTATTGCCTGCGACCATTTCAATACTCCTATTCCAGCCATTACGCTCACTCCTACGCTCACCACAGGCTGCACATAATTATATATGCTTACTACCGTTGGGCGCAAGGTGCGCTGACCAATCATCGTGAGTATGTAGCTGATATATGTGCCGAAGAACACCACGAAGCCTGTCTCCATCCATGTAGACATTGGCACGGCGCTCCATTCTGTTGCCGACACGTGCGAAATTGTGAATGGCGCAACCAATATTGTTGCCCAAAGAAACATCCAACGGTTGATGGTGAAAGCAGAATAGCGTTTTACCAGCGGACTAAACAGCGCCAGATACAGAGCAAACGAACATTGGGCACACAGGCAGAGAATGTCGCCACGAATATCGCCCACTCGTGAGTCTCCCGACGAAGCACTCGCCATGATAAGTATCAAAGCACCTGCACAACCCAAAGCCACACCGCCAAGTTTCTTCATCGTTATTGGTTCGTGCAATATCACAAACGACAATATCATCGCAAATATAGGCATCGATGTTGTCATGATGCTGGCGTTGGTAGGCGACGTTATGCTCAAGCCTATGATGTAGCAACATTGATTGAATGTCAATCCCAATATTCCGGCACCAATAAGCTTCAGGCGGTCGCTCCATGGAATATTCTCCTTTGGCACAAATAATGATGTGAGCCAAAACAATATGGTGCCACCAATAAGTCTGAATGTCACCATCGTCACTCCGTCAATGCCATGAGTCATCGCATCCTTACCAAATGGAGCCATCAGTCCCCAAAACACTTCGGCACCAAACATGCTCATATGAGCAGCCAATGGTCTGCTTATTCCTATCTTCATAACAAAATTATTGATTTATCCCTTTTACTCTTTTACCTTTTACTCTTTTACCTTTTTACCCTTTTACCTTTAAACGGCTTGCAAAATTACACATTTTATTCAACACTTGCAAAGACATACATTATAAACAAGAAAAAAACACTACCTTTGCAAAGGAAATTTTTATCAACGCAAGAATCTAAAACAATGTCAACATCTCGTACCCAACGTTGGACTGTTCTCGTCATTGCATCGCTCGTGATGATGATGGGCTACATCTTCTGGAATATCATTTCGCCTGTTTCCACCACCCTAAAGTCTCCTGTCGAGGAAGGGGGATTGGGATGGACGGCTGCCGAATACGGACTCTATACCAGCAGCTACACCATACTCAACCTTTTCTTGCTGATGCTATTCTTCGGCGGTGTCATCCTCGACAAATGTGGCATTCGCTTCACGGGCATCCTTGCCACAGGTAGCATGCTTGCCGGAAGCATCATCAACTATTACGCCATTACCGCCATTTCGCCTGCCGACTACGCCAACATGGCTTTCACCTTTTTTGGTTTCATTCCCGAGCAAGTGAAAGTGCAAGTTCTCGTCTCGTCACTTGGCTTCGGACTCTTCGGCATGGGATGCGACATCACGGGCATCACGGTTTCTAAGATTATCACCAAATGGTTTCGTGGCAAAGAGTTGGCTTCTGCCATGGGCACCCAAGTGGCAATGGCTCGTTTGGGCACAGCCTTGGCTTTCAGTCTTAGCCCCGTATTGGTGCAGCATTTTGGTGTCACCTCGCCATTGGCAATAGGTGCCGGAATATTGTTCTTTGGCTTCTTGCTCTTCATGGTCTATTGTCTTTTCGACAGGAAGTTTGATGCTCTCTCGTCAGCCTCTGCAGGCAATACTGACAATAGCGACGATGTCTTCCGCTTTGCCGACTTCATAACCGTAGTTCGCAACGTTGGCTTTTGGCTCATCGCCATTGTCTGCGTGCTCTATTATGCCTCTATACGCACATTCATGAATTTCGCCACCGACTTCATGGTCAACGGCTTTGCCATCGACAAAGAAATGGCAGGCTGGGTGGTTTCGCTTATTCCCTTTGGTGCCATCGTCCTCAGTCCGCTTTTCGGTATTCTCTACGACCGCACCGGTCGTGGCACACAGATGATGACCATTGGTTGTGTGGTGCTGACCGTCAGCCTCCTGTTGCTCAACTATCCTCTCACCCACTCCCTTTGGTATGTGCTCAGCATGATGACCTTGGTGGGCATCGCCTTCTCGCTTGTGCCTGCAGCCCTATGGCCAACGGTTCCGATGATGGTTCCGCTAAAGCAACTCGGCACCGCCTATAGCATCATCTACTACATCCAAAATCTTGGCTTATTCCTCGTGCCTATTTGGATAGGCAAGGTCGTTGATGTCTACACCACTCCTTCTGGCATCGACTACACCATCCCTATGCTCATCTTCATCATCCTTAGCATCGGCTCTATGCTTACAGCAATAGGTTTGCTACGTCGCTCAAGATAAAGATTGAAAATAACAAACGGTGCATAAGCCAACTACTTATGCACCGTTCTCATATTGCTTAGTTCAAGGAGCAGCGCCTGCTTATCCTCAGTCATTGCTGCTTGCTTCATTCGTTTCTTATTATATTTCCACCAATTCAGCAAGGCTCTGTTTTCCACCTTCTTCTTGTCCGGAAACTGTTTATATTCTTCCACATAAGCCTTCAGAGCCTGATATTTTTTATTCCAAGTCTCTTCTCTGTCCATAGCCATTATCATGTGCGTTAGTCGCGGCGGAAGATGTCGCGAGTGTACACTTTGTCTTTCACATCATCCAGGCAAGCATCATATCTGTTGGCAATGATGGCGTGGCTCTGCTGCTTAAAGGCTTCGAGATTGTTTACCACCCTACTGCCGAAGAATGTTGTGCCCTCTTCCAACGTTGGCTCATAGATTATCACCTCGGCACCCTTAGCCTTGATGCGCTTCATGATGCCCTGTATGGCAGACTGGCGGAAGTTGTCGGAATTAGACTTCATAGTGAGGCGATACACACCTATCACGCAACTGTGCTCCTTGCTTGCATCAAAGCTGTTGTCGTCGGCATAGCTATAATATCCAGCCTTCTGCAACACAGCATCGGCAATATAGTCTTTGCGAGTACGGTTGCTCTCCACGATGGCTTCTATCAAATTCTCTGGCACATCCTCATAGTTTGCCAACAGCTGCTTAGTGTCCTTAGGCAGACAGTAGCCGCCATAGCCAAACGAAGGGTTGTTGTAGAATGTGCCAATACGTGGATCCAATCCCACACCATCAATGATAGACTTAGTGTCCAAGCCTTTCATCTCGGCATAAGTATCAAGCTCGTTGAAATAGCTAACGCGCAAAGCCAGATAGGTGTTGGCAAAGAGCTTCACCGCCTCAGCCTCTTTCATGCCCATAAACAGCACATCTATATTCTCCTTTTCGGCACCCTCCTGCAGCAACTTTGCAAACACCTGTGCCTCCTCTTTCAGAGCTTCCATATCGGCAATAGCCTTTATAGCCTCGTTTTCGGCAAGGTTGTCGGAATGGTTTATCAACTTTGGATAACCAACGATGATACGGCTTGGATATAGATTATCATAAAGCGCCTTGCTCTCACGAAGAAATTCGGGCGAGAACAACAGGTTGAGCTTCTTCACTCCTTTATTATAATATTTAAGGTATAGACTGCGAGTGTAGCCCACAGGGATGGTCGACTTTATCACCATCACAGCATCGGGATTCACCTCGAGCACAAGGTCGATAACCTCTTCAACATGCGACGTGTCGAAATAATTCTTCACAGGGTCGTAGTTAGTAGGTGCAGCAATAACCACAAAGTCTGCATCTCGATAAGCCTCTTTGCCATCGAGTGTAGCTCGCAAGTTTAGCTCCTTCTCAGCCAAATATTTTTCTATATATTCATCCTGTATAGGCGAAATGCGGTTGTTTATCTTCTCCACCTTTTCAGCTATCACGTCAACGGCAGTAACCTGATGATGCTGCGACAGCAATGTGGCAATACTCATTCCCACATATCCCGTTCCCGCTACAGCAATTTTCAAATCTTTGAAGTCAGTCATAGTATAATGTATTTATCTTCTGCAAAGATATAAATTTTTATCAAACATATTGGCTCTTATTTCCAAAAATAGTTGTAATTTCGCATGATATTTAAAATAAACAAGTAATTATGGACTATTTACCACACAACCCAGGTATGCTCGTATCGAGTGTCAACATGCTATTGAGAGATGGAGAGTACGACTCATTGGAAGAAATATGCAACGTTTTTGGCCGCGACATGGAAGAGATTTTGAAACAGCTCAACGATGCCGGCTATGTTTATAGCTACGACCAACGCCAAATACGTCCTATAGGTTTCGACGAATGATTCCACGCTCAACGATAGAAACTGCCTACGCCTTCTTTCATCAAAAGGAGCGAGTGTATGCTTACTCTAACATGGAGTGGCAGAAAGACGATATCGAATATGCAATATCGCAGTATGTTCACGATATGGACAAGCAGCTCCTTGCCTTGCTTGCCAATGGCATCCCCGACTTCCTCGAATCTCATCCCCGCTTCCATCAAGATTTGCAAGCGGCAGTAGAACAACTGGAAAGCATGCTGGGGATTTAAGTGAAGAGTGAAGAATCTAAGTGAAGAGTGAAGAGTGAAGATAGAAAACCTATGCCCCACGGGTTGGGTTTGCGACAACTAGGTTGTCGCACTTAAGCCAAGAGCTTAGCTATCTGCATTAAACACTAAACATTAAACACTAAACATGACAACAACAATCATCATAGCCTTAGTGGCAGTAGTAATAGCACTATCCGTGCGCCTCGTATCCCTCACCGCCGACCGCGATGTACAGAAGGCCAATGCTGCTAACTGCGCAAAGCAGATGGAGGAACTAAAAGTTGCCTACGACAAGCAATATGCAGAACTCAAAGAGTCGTATCAGCGACAGCTCCAACAGGCCAAGGAGAATATCGACAAGCAGATAGAGGCTCTTAAGGAGATGAACAAAGAGCAGGTGGAAAGCCAGCTGAAGCTCATTAAAGAGCAGATGCAGACAACCTCTGAGGAAGTGCTGAAGCGCAGACAAGAGGAACTTGGCGAGCGCAACAAGGAGCAAGTGACAAAGATTATAGATCCGCTGCAGCAGAGCCTAAAGGCTATGCAAGAGGCTTTCGACAAAACAAAGGAACAGCAGAGCGAGGCTCTCACTCGTCTTGATGCCACCATAAAGATTAATATGCAGAAGAGCCAGGAACTGGGCGAAACTGCCGACCGACTAACTCGTGCGCTTACTGGCGAGGTGAAGGTGCAGGGCAACTTCGGTGAGTTGAAGCTAAAGCAGCTATTAGAAGACCTTGAACTCAAAGAGGGTGAGCAGTTCGACACCCAGGAAACTCTTCGCGACAAGGGCGGCAAAGCTCTTAGAGGAGACGATGGCAAGGGCTTGATACCCGACTTCATTCTCCATTTCCCAAACAATCGCCATGTTGTCGTAGACTCCAAAATGTCGCTCACCGACTATGAGCGCTACATGAATGCCGAAGATGGCACACCCGAAAAGTCGGAATATCTAAAGGCTCATATTGCCAGCGTCAGAGCGCAGGTCAAGCGATTGGCTAAGAAGGAATACACCAAGTTCTTGCCCGAAGGCTACAACCGTCTAAACTTCGCCATAATGTATGTACCTATCGAGGGCGCACTAAACCTTGCGTTGCTCAACGACACCACCCTTTGGCGCGAAGCTTACGACGAAGGAGTGCTGATACTTGGTCCGCAGACCATGTATATGAACCTCCGTGTGTTAGAAATGATGTGGACACAGGTGAAACAGCTAAAGAATCAGCAGGCAATGATGGATGCTGCCAACATCGTCATCGACCGAGTGCAAGATTTCAGCCTCCGCTTCAGCGATGTAGAAACAAGCATGAACGACACCATCAAAAAAATCACCAAGCTGAAGATTACTACTGCCGAAGGTGGTCCAAGCATCATCACAGCTGCACGCAAACTCATACAGGCAGGAGCCAAAGAAAACAAAAAGAAAAAGTCGTTGACTGATGCCAACGACCTTATATTCCTTGAAGGCGACGAAAAAGAAAATGACGAAGAATAGCCATTCTTCGTCATTTTTCGTTTTTATCCCTTTTTTACCTTTTTACTTTTTTACCTTTTTACCTTTCCTCTATTTTCCTCCAGAAACCAAGACTTTGGCGCTTGAATTATTGTAGATAGAAGGTATGGTGAAGCTCACTCCATTGTAGGTGAGGGCTTGACCTGCCTTCACTTTTACTCCACTATATGTGTTGTAAGTCTGGGTATTTGCCGTAGGCTTACTGCCCTTGCCTCCAATGCCCATGATGGTGCCGCCAGAGATGCTGAACACGAAGTCGGTTTTGAAGGCTGCGCCTGAGTTGGCAGAGGCTGCAACAAAGATTTTTCCACCCTTAAGATAGATGTTAGCATCGGTCTTTGTGCCATGAGGCTTGGTGTCGTCGTTGCCGTAGGTCCAAACGGAGCCTGTGGTGGTGACATACACTTCCCCACCCTCGATGGTAATGTCGCCATCGGCATTGATGCCCTTGCCTCCTGCGCCTGTGCTCGTTAGCGAGAGAGAGCCTGAGGTGACGGTAAGTTGTCCGCCAGTCTTCAATGCTGCCGAGCTTGAAATATCATTGTCTGTGGTGTCGAAGATGGCGTTTCCGATAGTGTTTGCCGTAAGGTTAGCTCCCGACACTACGATAGTGCTGTCTGCCTTGATGCCCCTTGCAGCATCGCCTGTAGACGTGATATTGACGGTTCCGCCCTCGAAGAAGGCGAAGCCATTCTGAGCGTAGGTATCCTTGGTGCCCTTGTTCACTCCCTTGAAGCCAACGTCGATGCCATCGGAGGTTGACTTTATGGTGAGATTGCCACCTGTCTGCTTGAAATATTCGCTAACGTGGAGACCGTCGCCAAGCGAGGTGATGTTGATGGTTCCATCTTCTATCACCATGTGCTCGTCGCCTGTGATGCCATGCTTGGTGTTGCCCAGGACGGTTAATGATCCTGTGCCCTTAAAAGTGGTGTGACCATTTACGTAGAGGCAAGCATTATTGAGTTTGCCTGTGCCATCAGCAAGACTATTGTTGCCATTCATCACGATGGTGATGTGTTTGCCATCCTGGATGTTGATGGCTGCGCTATCGGCATTGGTGAGCGAAAGGTTGTTGAGATTGAAGGTGGCTGCATATTTGCCATCCATATAGAACGAGCCATTGGCGGAGGTGCCGCTGAGGTTGTAAGCCACAGGCTGCTGCAAATCGGCAGAAGCCAATATGCAGACATTGGCTGCCGAGGCATTGATGGTGAGATAGCGAGCTATGTTGCCAGCCACGGTAACCTTGGCTGCTGTTCCATTATATGCAATGTTTACGGTGTTGTCGTCGATGCCATCTTTGGTAACCTCAAGAGTGGTGCCATTGTCGAGGGAATATTGTTTGCCTTCGATAGTTACGGAGTTGGAACCGAAAACCATGTCACCAGTATTGGCTGAGGAATGAACAACCGTGACTTCGCCCTGCGACAAGCGAAGACTCTGGGCAGAGGCTGCGAGCGAAGAGGCTGCAACAAAAAGAAGGAGTATAGATTTCTTAGAGTTCATAATGCTGTTTGCGGTTTAGTTATTTCACCATTACTTTTTGTGTTTTGCTCTCTGTCTTTATTACATAGATGCCCTTGGTGAGCGAAAGCTTGGCAGTTTCGACATTGCGGAAGGTGCCTACGCAAACTCCTGCAAGGGTGTATGCCTTGGCTCTTTGGTTGTCGGAAGCAAGATTGTCGCTGATGCCGGAAGTCTCGGCAAAGAACATTTTTGATAGCGAGGACAGAGGCAAGGTGGCAGAGCCTGCAGCATTGGTGACTACGAGTTTGCCATCGTTGACAGTCATTTTGAGATTGTCGACAGCCATAGATGTCTGTGAGCCATCTAAGTTTTGGAAAGTGAGATAGTCGTAGCTTGCAGCATTAGCAGCTATGGCAGATATGGCTGCGAAAGCCAAAGTAATGAATGTTGTTTTCATTGTCGGATGGTTTTGTGTAGTAAACATGTTGTTTGTATTCTGTCGGCAAATATAAGATAAAAACTACATTTCGACAAATATATTCAGCAAAAGATAGAAATATTGTTGCAAACTTTATATTTTCTTCCACACTCGCCAGATGAAGATCAAGCCACGAAAGGCAAGTTCGCAAGCCATGGCAAACCACACTCCTTGCAGACCATAGTTTGGAGCAAGCAGGGCGGCAAGCGAGAGGCGCACCATCCACATAGAGAAGAGATTCATCAAGGCTGGAACCTTGGTGTCGCCAGCTCCCACACAGACACTATAGCCGATGATAGAGGCTGCGAAGAGCGGTTCGGCAAAGGCCTCGATTCGCAATGCTGCAGCTCCGTTGGCTTTGATGTCGGCAACAGGGGTGAGCAAGCCCATCATCTCGGGGGCAAAGACATACATGATGACGCCCATCAACGCCATGACCACCATACCAGAACTTATAGACATTGCGGCAAAGGAGCGACAGAGGTTACGACGTCCGGCTCCGATGCTTTGACCAACGAGCGTGGTGGCTGCTTCGCCAATGCCATAGCCAGGCATGTAGCAAAGGCTCTCGACGGTTATGGCAAAGGTGTTGGCAGCGATGGCTATGTTGCCTAACGGTGCCACTATCATGGTGCTGACCACTTGGGCTATTCCCATCAAGATGCCTTGGAAAGCCATAGGTGCAGAAATGCCCATAGCATTACGAAGATAGGTGGAGACATAGCGGAAGTGTTCGCCTCGACCAACAAGCGAGAGCATGGAGCTGCGCACCATGGCAAACCATGACGAAATAATGGCTCCAATAGAAATGGCTATGGCGGTGCCTATGGCTGCGCCACAGACTCCAAGGTCGAGGAGATAGATGAAAATATAGTTGAACACCACATCGAGCAAACATACCAATATGCTCACCATGCTTGGTATGCGCATATTGCCTGAGCATTTCAGCATGTTGGCAGAAAGGCTCGACATCTGGAATGCCGGTATTGCCATCATGAAAATCATGAAATACATGGAAGCGTCGCCTGCTATAGAGGCGTCGCCACCAAGCCAATAAGGCAGATGACCGCTAATGCTGATGCCGACAAGGGCAACGATGGTGGAGAATATCAGGGCAAAGCGAATGCCATGGCGGAACACTTCGCGAGCTTTGACAAAGTCGTTGGAGCCTATGAAATGAGCCACTTGTACGGAGAAGCCCATGGCTACAGCAGAGTTGATGCTACCGCAAAGCCATGTCGACGATTCCACAAGTCCTATTGCCGCTGATGCCTTGGTGCCAAGATGGCCTACCATGGCGGCATCGATGAAAAACATCATTACGGTGGTGATTTGTGCCAATATCGATGGTATGCTCAACTCTACGATGAGGTTGAACATCTCTTTGCGTGTCATTTCTTGCTGACCGCGTATCTTTGCCAATAATGCTTCGCTCTTACGCACGGAGATATGGTATTAAGAGTTATTACTATCTGATGATGGAAAATAGGGAATTTTATAACAAAACAAGAATTCAAAACCCAAGCTATAGACCTTGGATTTTGAATTCTTACTTATGAATTTATATGAAGACTTCAGGAGTGGTTACTTGAAGTCTACGAGCTGTATCTTGAATGTCAGAACAGAATATCCAGGAATGCTACTGCTGCTGCCTGTGGTGCCGTAGCCTAACTGGTAAGGCATGTAGACTGTCCACGAGTCGCCCTTGTGCATATTTAGCAATGCTGTGGTGAAACCATCTACCAACGAGCCTGTATAGAATGTTACAGGGAGCTGAGTAGGAGGCATCTTGGAATCGAAAACATAGCCTGAAGGATAAGATACAGATGGCAACAGGCGACCCTCGTAGTAGACAACAGCCGAATCGGTGTTGTTGGTAAGGGCTGCGCCAGTACCCTGCTTATCGACATGCACCACCACGAAGTTGGAGTTGTCGACCTTCAAAGAGTCTTCGAGCGACCATTTGCGCAGTATCTTCCAGCTGGTGTCGCCATTGGCTATGGCAGTCTCTGTAGTAGTATAGAGATTGTTCCAATAAGCCTCGTTGGTGGCTTTCCAGTTAGGATATTCTTCCACGGTGTCGTCGCTCTCGCTGCACGAAGGCAACAAGAACAGCGACATCATGGCTGCCATTATATATAATAATGTGTAATGCTTCATATATGTGTATTATTGCAACTTCTTGAGCAAGCTTGCGATGCTAACCTGATCCTCGATGATAGAGTTGAGTTCAGAGATAGCCACACGCTCCTGCTTCATGGTGTCACGATAGCGGAGAGTTACGCAGTTGTCGTTCAATGTGTCGTGGTCTACGGTTACGCAGAATGGAGTACCGATGGCATCCTGACGACGATAGCGCTTTCCGATAGAGTCCTTCTCGTCGTACTGGCAGTTGAAGTGGAACTTCAAGTCGTTGATAATCTCGCGAGCCTTCTCTGGCAGACCGTCTTTCTTTACCAATGGCATTACGGCAAGCTTGACAGGAGCAAGAGCTGCTGGCAACTTCAATACTACGCGTGTTTCGCCATTCTCGAGCTTCTCCTCGTCGTATGCGTGGCACATGATAGAGAGGAACATACGGTCGACACCGATAGAGGTCTCGATAACGTATGGAGTGTAGCTCTCGTTGGTCTGAGGGTCGAAGTATTTGATGCTCTTGCCAGAGAACTTCTCATGCTGAGAGAGGTCGAAGTTGGTACGGCTGTGAATACCCTCCACTTCCTTGAATCCGAATGGCATCTTGAACTCGATGTCGGTAGCTGCGTTAGCATAGTGAGCCAACTTCTCGTGGTCGTGGAAACGATAGTTCTCTGCGCCGAAGCCGAGTGCCTGGTGCCAAGCCATACGAGTCTGCTTCCACTTAGGGAACCATTCAAGCTCGGTGCCTGGCTTAACGAAGAACTGCATCTCCATCTGCTCGAACTCGCGCATACGGAAAATAAACTGACGAGCAACGATCTCGTTGCGGAAAGCCTTACCAATCTGAGCAATTCCGAAAGGAATCTTCATACGGCCAGTCTTCTGCACGTTAAGGTAGTTGACAAAGATACCCTGTGCGGTCTCTGGGCGCAAGTAAACCTTCATGGCAGCATCAGCGCTTGCTCCCATCTCGGTAGAGAACATAAGGTTGAACTGACGAACGTCGGTCCAGTTCTTTGTACCGCTGATAGGGTCAACGATTTCTTCGTCAAGGATAATCTGCTTCAAAGCCTCGAGGTCTGGACCCTGCATAGCCTCAGCATAGCGCTCGTGAAGAGCATCGCGCTTAGCCTTAGTCTCCTTGACGCGCTCGCTGGTTTCCATATATTTCTCTTCGTCGAACGAGTCGCCAAAACGCTTGCGTGCCTTAGCAACTTCCTTCTGAATCTTCTCATCGTATTTTGCAATCTGATCCTCGATCAATACATCGGCACGATAGCGCTTCTTAGAGTCGCGGTTGTCGATGAGAGGGTCGTTGAATGCGTCAACGTGGCCGCTGGCCTTCCATATTGTTGGGTGCATAAAGATGGCTGAGTCGATACCTACGATATTCTCATGTAGAAGCACCATGCTCTTCCACCAATATTGCTTGATATTGTTCTTCAATTCTACACCGTTCTGTCCGTAGTCGTAAACGGCTGCAAGACCATCATAAATCTCGCTACTTGGAAATACAAAGCCATACTCTTTGCAATGGCTTATAATTTTCTTAAATACATCTTCTTGTTGTGCCATAATATATATTTGATTACGTATTTTGGCTGCAAAGATACATTTTTTTATCCGAATAGCGATAATATAAGGTGTGAAAACTTTATAATCTGTTTGCCATCTCATTTTTTTTATGTACTTTTGCCGATAATGTTAATTTCCCTAATCACGCTCTGTTGATTCGTGAGGTGGAGAAATGACTGTAACTTTGAAATTACCAACAGCAATATGGACGACAATATCAAAGACGAGGGAACAATGGAAAACGACAACGTGAACGAGACCACGGAGCAACATTCTGACTACAAGCCTGTGAACAGGTTTGATGCTTCTGCCGTTCACCATCTTAGTGGCATGTACCAAAACTGGTTTCTCGACTATGCTTCGTACGTTATTCTGGAACGTGCGGTGCCAAGTATCGAGGATGGTTTGAAGCCTGTGCAGCGCCGTATCTTGCACTCTATGAAGCGTATGGACGACGGACGCTACAACAAGGTGGCTAACATCGTGGGCCACACCATGCAGTTCCACCCTCATGGCGATGCTTCTATTGGCGACGCCTTGGTGCAGCTGGGACAGAAGAATCTGCTCATCGACACTCAGGGAAACTGGGGAAACATACTTACTGGCGACCGTGCTGCCGCTCCTCGATATATTGAGGCACGACTGTCCAAGTTTGCCCTCGACACCGTTTTTAATCCTAAGACAACTAATTGGCAGATGTCTTATGATGGCCGTAACAAGGAGCCGATTGCGCTCCCTGTGAAATTCCCGTTGCTGTTGGCGCAAGGTGCTGAGGGTATTGCCGTTGGTTTGAGCTCAAAGATTCTGCCTCACAACTTCTGCGAAATCTGCGAGGCTGCAATTGCTTACCTAAAGGGCGAACCGTTTACTCTATATCCAGACTTCCCTACTGGCGGCTCTATCGACGTTAGTAGATACAACGACGGTCAGCGTGGCGGTGTGCTGAAGGTGAGAGCAAAGATAGAGAAGCTGGACAACAAGACTCTCGTTATCCGCGACCTGCCTTTCGGCAAAACTGCCGACACCCTGAAAGAGTCGATACTGAAGGCGGTTGAAAAGGGAAAGATAAAGGTTAAGAAGGTTGACGACATGACGTCGGCAGAGGTTGAGATTCAGGTGCATCTCGCTCCTGGAGTATCGTCGGACAAGACTCTCGACGCTCTCTATGCTTTCTCTGATTGCGAGATTAACATTTCGCCCAACTGCTGTGTCATAGAAGACAACAAACCGCAGTTCCTTACAGTCAGCGATGTGCTTCGCCATTCTACCGACTGCACTATGGGACTGCTACGCAAAGAACTCCAAATACGTCGCGGCGAACTCATGGAGCAGCTCTTCTTCTCTTCGCTCGAAAAGATTTTTATCGAAGAGCGCATGTATAAGGAGCGTCGATTTGAGCAGGCTAAGAGCATGGACGAGGCTGTGGCTTTCATCGATGAGAAGCTTACTCCGTTTAAGCCAAGTTTTGTGCGTGAGGTTACTCGCGACGATATTCTCCGACTCATGGAGATTAAGATGCAGCGCATACTGAAGTTCAATAAGGATAAGGCTGACGAACTCATTGCCCGCATCAAAGACGAGATAAAGGGCATCGACCACGACTTGGCTCACATGACTGATGTTACCATCAACTGGTTTAAGTTCATACTCGATAAATATGGTAAGGATCATCCTCGCCTAACAGAGATACGCTCGTTTGACACCATCGAGGCTACCAAGGTGGTAGAGGCTAACGAAAAGCTTTATATCAACCGCCAAGAGGGCTTCGTGGGCACGGGCTTGAAGAAGGATGAATATGTGTGCAACTGCTCCGACATCGACGACATCATACTGTTCTATAAGGAAGGTAAATATAAGGTAATAAAGGTGGCTGACAAGATATTCGTGGGCAAAAACGTGATGCATGTACAGGTGTTTAAGCGCAACGATAAGCGTACGACATATAATGCCGTGTATCGTGATGGAAAGAAGGGTTTCTATTACATCAAGAGATTCAACGTGACAAGCATCACTCGCGACAAGGAATACGACCTGACTATGGGTACTCCTGGTTCGCGCGTAATCTATTTCACCGCCAACCCTAATGGCGAGGCAGAGCTCATAAAGGTGACGCTCGACATAGACACCACGAAGAAGAAGCAAAACATATTCCTCGAAAAAGACTTCTCGGAAGTGCTTATCAAGGGACGTGCTTCGCGTGGTAATCTGCTCACCAAGAAGAGTATTCATCGTATCGGACTGAAGAGCCATGGTCATAGCACCCTGGGCGGACGCAAAGTGTGGTTCGACCCAGATGTTAACCGCATCAACTACGAGGAGCACGGCAATCTGCTTGGAGAATTCTGGGATGGCGACTCTATACTCGTGGTGCTCGACAATGGCGAATTCTATATCACCAACTTCGATGCCAACAACCACTACGAAACCAATATTCAGCGCATAGAGAAGTGGGAACCTCACAAGGTATGGACGGCTGTGCTCTACGATGCCGACAACGAGGGCTATCCTTATGTCAAGCGATTCCTCATGGAGGCTATAAAGAAGCATCAAAACTATCTTGGCGACAATGTGAATAGCAAACCAATATTGCTCACCGATGTTGTTTATCCACGTCTGCAAGTTACATTCGGAGGCGTAGATGCTGTGCGTCCTGCGCTCGAGATTGATGTCGACAGCTTTATCGCAGTCAAAGGCTTCAAGGCTAAGGGTAAGCGAATATCTACATTCAATATCGACAAGATTGAGGAACTTGAACCTACTCGTTTCCCTGAGGCTCCTGCCGAAGGCGATGGCGAAGATGCTGATGCCGACGAAGAGGACGAGAACCTCGACCCTGATGCCGGCAAAACTCAGCAGCAGGTGATTGACGAGATAACTGGTCAGCTAAATCTATTCCCCGACGAGTAAATGCGAATAATAACTATATTGCTGTGTCTCGTAGCCTCGCTGGCTTATGGTCAGCAGCAGGTTGGCGAAGAAAGAAGTGCAGAGCTGGTTTGCGAAGACAGAAGTGTAGAGCAGCCGCGCGAAGGTAGAACCATAGAGCGTTCTACCATGCTCGGCATTGGTTCTACAGAAATCCTCGACACCTATCTCTCGCAAGAGAAATATCGAGGCACCGAAGTGCGCTTCGTTTCTCACACCATCTCCAAGCGTCCGCAGTCGCGTTGGTCGCGATTAATCCTTCACCAAGGATTCATTGCATGGGCAAACACTCGCTCGGGAAATGGTGGCGAAATGGAGGGCATCTACAATTTCCAATACGGATATTTGTATAATTGGCACTTATGCCAAAAGCGTTTGCACATTGCTGCAGGCGCTGCTGTCGATGCTACGTTGGGTGTTCTCTACAACACTCATGGTGGCAACAATCCTGCACAAGCAAAGTTGCAGTTTGCCATCACGCCAACAGCCTCTGCCGACTATAGCTTCAGCATAGGCTCCCTGCCGCTAAAGGCTTCATACGAGGTTGGCATTCCGCTCATGGGCTTTATGTTTTCGCCCAACTACGGACAGTCGTACTACGAGATTTTCAATCGTGGCAACTACGACCACAACGTGGTATTCACTCATCCCGTCAACGCTCCGTCCTTGCGCCAGATGCTTGCCATAGATGCAAGCTTTGGTCGCACCACTCTACGCTTAGGCTACCTTGGCGACATTCGTCAGTCTAAGGTCAACAACATCAAGGCTCACACCTACACCCACGCCTTCGTGCTTGGCTTCACTCGCAAATTCTCAGTTCACAATCTATGAAAAAGCATCTATTCTTTTTCTTCATAGCTCTCGTAGCCATCATTCCGTCGCTGTCGTCATGTATCGACGAGGATGAATACTCTGATTCTCCATCAGGCAATTTCGAAGCCTTATGGAAAATCATCGACGAGCACTATTGCTTCTTCGACTATAAGAATGTGGACTGGAATGCCATTCATGCTAAATACAAGCCACAGGTGGCTGGCGACATCACCACGTCGCAACTATTCGAGGTGTTGGGAAATATGCTTGGCGAACTGCAAGACGGTCACGTAAATCTATATTCGCCATTCGATGTAGCACGCTATTGGAAATGGCACGAAGACTATCCCTCCAACTATTCCGACACCCTAATCTCGAAATATCTCGGCACCGACTATCGCATCACTTCGGGCATGAAATACCGCATTCTCGACGATAACACCGGCTACATCCGTATGCCTTCGTTTGCTTATGGCATTGGTGCCGGCAATCTTGACAACATTCTCTATTATCTTGCTCCATGCCAGAAGCTCATCATCGACATTCGCGATAATGGCGGCGGACTGCTGACGAGTGCCCAAGAACTGGCGGCAAGGTTTACAAACGAGAAAATCCTTGTTGGCTACATGCAACACAAAACGGGCAAAGCCCACAATGCCTTCTCATCGCTCGAACCGCAATATCTTAAGCCTGCCAAGGGCATAAGATGGCAAAAGCAAGTGTGCGTGCTCACCAATAGAGCCGTTTATAGTGCTGCCAACGAGTTTGTGATGTATATGCGCCAATGTCCTAATGTCACCATCATAGGCGACAAAACTGGCGGAGGTGCAGGAATGCCTTATTCAAGCGAATTGCCAAATGGTTGGATTGTGCGCTTCTCAGCCTGCCCTATGTTTGATGCCAACAAGCAGTCTACAGAGTTTGGCATAGAGCCCGACGTCAAAGTCTCGCTCACCGATGCCGACTTCAGCAAGGGCATCGACACTATCATCGAAGCAGCGAGGGGAAGGTAAAAAGGTAAAAGGGTAAAAAGGTAAAAAGGGGAAAAGCCATGTTTTATGGCTAAAACAAAAAAATATCGCAAATTCTTCGTTATTTCAAAATATTATTCATACCTTTGCATTCGCTTTTGCGCCTGTGGCGAAATTGGTAGACGCGCCAGACTTAGGATCTGGTGTTTCGCGACGTGTAGGTTCGAGTCCTATCAGGCGCACAGAATAGAATCCTAACTGCTTTCAAAGTGGTTAGGATTTTTTGCTTTTATAAAAACTATAAAACTATGAATAAAAAGAAACTACTAATTTTAGCATTAGTGCTTGCTTTCCTTCCTTTCGCCACAATGAGTGCGAAGAAGAAGGTGCAGCAGCAGACAGATCGTGAATATTGGGCTTCGCTTGCCTACAAGATGGCGCAGCCTGTGTTGGAAAACATGGCTAAGGGCGAACTGCAGAAGAACATGCAGACTGAGTTTAGCCCAAGCTTCGACAATCGCAACCGCAAGGTGCTCTACATGGAATGTTTCGGCAGACTAATGGCGGGCATTGCTCCATGGCTCACATTGCCCGACGATAACACCGCTGAGGGTAAACAGCGTAGCCAGTTGCGCGAATGGGCTTTGGCTTCATATCGTAATGCCGTTGACCCACAGAGTCCTGACTATCTTTGCTGGGGCATTGGCGGTCAAAACCTTGTAGATGCTGCCTATGTGGCAGAGAGCTTCTTGCGTGCTTACGACACCATGTGGAAACCTCTCGACGAAGTTACCAAGCAGCGTTATCTCGCAGAGTTCCGCAAGCTACGCAAGATAGACCCTCCTTACACCAACTGGCTCCTATTCTCGTCAACAATAGAAAGTTTCATGGCTAAGGCTGGAGGTGAATACGACCAATACCGTGTAAACTCGGCTTGTCGCAAGGTAGAAGAATGGTATGTTGGCGACGGATGGTATGCTGACGGTCCTTTGTTTGCCTTCGACTATTACAGCTCATACGTATTCCATCCTATGTATTTGGAAACTCTCCAGGCTATGGTCGATGCCAAGGCTAACACACGCCTCGACTATAAGAAGTATTACGACCGCGAACTTAAGCGCTGTCAGAAATACAGCATTATCCTCGAACGTTTCGTTTCTCCTGAAGGCACATTCCCTGTATTTGGCAGAAGCATCCCTTATCGCATGGCAGCAATGCAGCCTCTCGCACTCATGGCATGGTATCAGACATTGCCTAAAGACCTGACAAACGGACAGGTGCGCAACGCTCTTACCAAAGTGCTTCACCGCATGTTTGACCATCAGCAAAACTTCAACAAGGGTGGCTATCTGACAATAGGATTCTGTGGCAGTCAGCCAAATGTGGCAGACTGGTACACTAACAATGGTTCGCTCTATATGACTACTCTCGCCTTTATGCCACTCGGATTGCCTGCTGACCATCCTTTCTGGACCGACCCTTCACAGCCTACCACTCAGGAAAAGGCATGGAACGGACAGGCTTTCCCAAAAGATCACCATTGGAAGGATGATATACAGACTAAAGACAAATGGTAAATAAAAAATATAGAATGAAGAAGAATATCTTTTTTGCCATGATAATGGCACTTGCAGTTCTGCCACTACAGGCAAAGAACTGGACACGTGAGCAGGTGGCTGAAGTTATCACCAAGGTGAACGACTACTGGCAGACACACAACAAAGCCGAAGTACGCTCATTCTGGGACCACGCTGCCTACCACACAGGTAACATGGAGGCATACAAACTGTTGAAAAACGAAGCTCTGCTCGACTATACTCGTCGTTGGGCTTACCACAACGACTGGAGTGGAGCAACAGAGGCCGACCCTGCCAAGTGGAAGTACAAGAAATATGGCGAAGGCAAAGACTATGTGCTTTTCGGCGACTGGCAAGTTTGTTTCCAAACTTACATCGACCTCTACAACCTCGCTCTTGAGCAGGGTGCCACAGCTGAACAAAAGTATTTCATGGTGAAACGTGCCAAGGAAGTGATGCACTACGAGGCTTATTCCAAAGCCAACGACTATTGGTGGTGGAGCGACGCTCTATATATGGTGATGCCTGTAATGACAAAGATGTATAAGCTAACAGGCGATAAGCAGTATCTCGACAAACTCTACGAGAATCTCTGCTATGCTGACGAGATTATGCTTGATAAAGAAACAGGCTATTACTTCCGCGATGCACGCTATGTTTATCCTAAGCACAAGAGTGTGAACGGCAAAAAGGATTTCTGGGCTCGTGGCGATGGATGGGTGCTTGCAGGACTTGCCAAGGTGTTGCAAGACATGCCAAAGGACTATGAACACTATCAGTTCTTCGTTGACAAATTCAATCGTCTCGCTGCCATCGTAGCAAAAACACAACAGAAGGAAGGCTACTGGACTCGCTCTATCATGGATCCTAACCATGCTCCTGGACCAGAAACAAGTGGTACTGCTTTCTTCACCTACGGTTTGCTATGGGGTGTAAACAACGGCTATCTTGCTCCGAAGGAATACAAGAAAACCATTGAGCGTGCATGGACCTACCTCACCGAAACAGCTATGCAGGCAGACGGCAAGATTGGCTACGTGCAGCCTATCGGCGACCGTGCTATTCCTGGACAGACCGTAGATGCAAATTCACAAGCTAACTTCGGAGTGGGTGCATTCCTGCTTGCTGCTTGTGAATACTACAGATATTTGTAATCATATTTACGTTGGCGCTTCTGTTGTCATTAAGGTCATTTGTCATTAAGGTCATTTTCAATTTCTAATGTTTGTTGTCCAACAGAGCGCTTCGTAGATCATCATCTTGCGCCAGCCCCAGCTTCTTTCTGATGTTGCCCCTCACCGTACTCACGTTTGACACGCTCTTACCCAAGGCGGTAGAAATATCATTAAGGGTAAGTCCCTGCTCAACGAGGCGGCAGACATCAAGCTCGGCTGGCGTAAGCATTGGAAAACGTTCGCACAACTCTTTACGTTGGCAAGCCTGCATATGCTCTATCTGGCTTGCCACTTTTATTATATTGTGCAACGTGTTGTTGTCGAGCTGCGCCATCAGTTCCTTATCATAAACAGCGGTAGTGTCTTGGGCTTTTGCCAATTTTAAGAGCGCCAACAGCTCGTTCTTTCTCATGTTGAACACATGCAACACTTGGTCGATGGTGTTGGCATAATCGTCGAGCTCCATTTGTTGCTCACGTATCAGCTTATTAGCCACGAAACCAAAAGCGGTGGTTACAACACTCGTAAAACCAAATATAACAAGCAGCTGACTATACATCGAATTGTCGGTGAGATAGTGGCAGAGGAACATTGATATTATATTAATGCACGTGCAGACAAGCGAAATGCGGGGCAAGATAGAAATGCTGGCTATAAGCACAAGGATGTAGCAAACAGTTATGTTGACCGTAGTGAGCATGGGGTCATGCCCCCCCATAGAGGCTAAGACCAGCAGTCGCACATTTTGTATAATTATAAGGGAGAAGAGGAAAGCGCTCATTATATACTTCAGCCTTTTGGGTCCTTTTACTATATATACAATGAGTGACACTGCCGACACCAAGACGTAAAATGCCGAGCACGCCAATGCAGGCTTAATGTTCAAGCCGTAGAAGCCAAAGAGGTGAAGGCTGAAGAGAATGATTGAGATAGGCGCAAAGGTTAGAAAGATGAGCTGTCGGAAATAGTCACGGCGCCCCACCCTTGTGCGATCAAAATATGTGTGTAGGCGATTATTCATATTTTTTAGTTTAGTATTCTACCCTGCAAAGGTAACATTTTTTATTGATTTTGCGTCTTTTGCGTCTCTTTTTTATGTTTTTGCGTCATTTTGCGCCAGCCTAAAATTGAGCAAACATCATTATTATTGGTAAATTTGCAGACTGACTGATGTGATTCTCACGTCTACAACTTCTGTTTTTATCAATAATAAATATTTTGAATATGAAGAAATCTACAATTTCTAAACAATGGTCTTACATAACAGACCTTTACTCAACTAATGCAGTCAAGAGCCGCAGACTCTCTCTGCTCATGTTGATGTTGCTCACGTTGTTGTTTGTGCCTACACGTATGGTGGCGCAGACAGATTACGACACGTCTGTAAAGTTTACAGCCATAGAAGGTAACCCTGTGGGCCACGGTATTGCTATGACTTACAATAATCTCTTTGATGGCAAAAAGACACGAGGTAATTTCTCCATGTGGGGCTGTTATTTTTATGGCAGTGCATATGTCATCTTCGAAGCCAGCAAGGCAGGAGTGCCTGTGGGCTACACCATCACAA
>ERZ1026852.142-NODE-142-length-49772-cov-11.217209_pt1 | contig 49772 bp, 37 predicted proteins | sample MGYA00380156_ERZ1026852 | MGnify/ENA primary metagenome ERZ1026852 (study PRJEB33269, sample SAMEA4719792) | human gut metagenome | biome: human-associated habitat; feature: organic feature; material: feces | place: Cameroon | collected 2013-10 ...
TTTGACATTTAAAGTGTTAAAATGGTGTAAAGTAAATCTGTATTAAGTCAACTTTTTCAATGCTTTCGCCCGACTTTCTCACTGCTTTCGCCCGACTTTCTCACTGCTTTCGCCCGATTTTCTCACTGCTATTACCCGATTATATGCCCCGATTTGTCTTGTGTTATATGCATCATGCTTCGCTCCTTAATGTAAATTCTATGCTCAAAAAAACTTAAAATATTGTATGTATTGATTTTTTTTCATATATTTGCACCAAATTAGAGAGACCTATATCGTAAAGTAACTGACCGATAAACAGATAGATAAAAACCACTATCATACTTTGTTGACATCATCACTTTGAAAAGAACGAAACTATTCTTTTTCAGACAAGTTTTTGCTGTCAATTTCATTCATACTTTATAAATATAAGTTTGTGCTGAGAGCATATACGGCTCATGCTGGCTTAATGGGCGTTCATACCCCCTTATATATAGGGACGAATAGTGCCATTTTGTTGCTATGATGCTTGCCGCATATATACTTTTGTTCCATGGCTGCCGCCTGATTGTTCAGCCGGTATTGGTTCTGAACAGGGGGTTGATTTAGTATAAAGGTAAGATTGAAGTAGGGATAATTTCCTCCTTGAACTAAGTAGCCATGGAACTTTTTTCTTTCGCTTGGCAACAAAATTGGTACAACGTGCCACTGAAACATCATCTTAACACAAAAAAATGGGGAAGAGATAGGCCGTTTCACTTTATTTTCGTACTTTTGCAGCGCAAATAGAAATTTTAACAACATTATGGACGACTATTACGCGGAAAATATTATTTCAGCAAGATAGAGTCTGCCGTAGGATAAGGCAAGGCTCCATCTTGTTAGCGCATGGAGACTTTGCCTTATGAGAACATATTGGAATATCAACACCTCACTAAAGACCATTAACGAATGGCAACCCAACTGCTGGATACAGGTTACTTGTCCAACAGAAGAAGATCAGCAGTATCTGGAAGATAAATTTAATATTCCCGACTATTTTCTTTCCGACATTAGCGATACCGACGAACGGGCTCGCTACGAGTATGATGATGGCTGGATGCTTATCATCTTACGTATACCGTATGTAAAAGAAATACGGTCGCGCACGCCTTATACCACTGTTCCGCTGGGTATCATTCATAAACGCGACGTCACCATCACCGTTTGCTATTATGAAACAAATATGATGATTGATTTTGTGAGCTATCAGCAAAAACGTGGTCAGGGCTTTACCGACTATGTAGACATGATTTTCCGCCTTTTCTTGTCGTCGGCCGTATGGTATCTGAAGCGCTTGAAGCAAATCAATACCCTCATTGAAAAGGCAAAGCACAACCTTGATCATGGCGTGAACAACGAGTCGCTGATAGGATTGAGCCGCTTGCAAGACTCGCTTACCTATTTCATCACCTCAATTCGTGGTAACGAGACGTTGCTGGCTAAGCTGAAGTTTAAGTTGCAAGTGGATGAGCTTGATGCCGACCTTATTGAAGACGTAAACATTGAGATGTCGCAGGCACGAGAAACCACCAATATCTATGCCGACATCTTAGAGTCGACGATGGATACCTATTCGAGCATCATTAACAACAACATGAACACCGTGATGCGTACCCTTACCTCGGTGTCGATTATCATGATGTTCCCCACGCTCATATCGTCAATCTTCGGCATGAACCTTATCAATGGTATGGAAAACTATCCTTACGGCTTTGCCATTGCCATGGTGCTCTCAGTGCTGGTGTCGGCCGTGTCGTGGGTAATTCTCAGACGCAAACGATTAATGTAAACACATACATGCTTTTATGCCTACCTGTCAGGCATATTATAAAGCCCCTTTTAGCAACGGCGTAACTTGTTTAATGCCTGCTAAAAGGGGCTTTATTGGTGCCTGTAAGCATTGGCCAACAGCCTTATAACGGCTTAAAATGAAAAAAAATGTGTTTTTTCGTTGCTATTCAATTTTTTTTATTTAAGTTTGCACTTTATAAATACTGAAATTGTCATGCCCTCGTAGGCCACAGCTCGTTAAAAAGAAAGCTGATGCATGCCACGCAATGCTGGGGCGTGACATATATGTGATAGATTACCTTGTCATAAACTAAAACAGTGAAATGATGGACTCTCAAGAGAACACCCTGCAACAGGGTACATTTGAAAATGAAAAGAACGTGGAGCAATCTGCCGTTCAAGTAGAAAACGTAAACACAGAAGCTCCCGCTCAGACGGCTGACAGTGAGGCTCAAGAGGCCCAGGAAACAGCTACTGCTGAACCTGCAAAAACTTTCAAAACCAAGAAAGAAGTCATCGACCGCCTGAAAGAGATTGTCGCCAATGACGAAACGCCCACGAAGGACGAGATTGATCATTTGAAGACAACGTTCTATAAGCTACACATTGCCGAGCGCGAGGCACGCATGAAAGCGTATCTTGATGGCGGCGGCGACCCCGAAACCTATCAGGTGATGCCTGACGAAGACGAGGAGGTGTTTAAAGCCGAGATGGGCATCATTCGCGAAAAGAGAGCCAAACTGTTCTTGCAACAGGAAGAAGAGAAGCAGGCCAACCTGCAGAAAAAGCTCGACATCATTGAGAAAATTAAAGAGATGGCCACATCGCCCGATGAGGCCAACAGCCATTATACCGAATTTAAAGAGCTGCAGCAGCAGTGGAAAGACATCAAAGCCGTGCCCGCTGAAAAGGCCAGCGAACTGTGGCGCAACTATCAGCTGTATGTAGAGCAGTTCTACGACCTGCTGAAGCTGAACAGCGAGGCACGTGAATACGACTTCAAGAAGAACCTTGAAACGAAGACTCGCCTGTGCGAGGCTGCCGAAAAGTTGGCCGACGAGACCGACATCATCAGCGCCTTCCACCAGTTGCAAGAGCTGCACCAGCAGTATCGCGAAACAGGCCCCGTGGCTAAAGACCTTCGCGAACAAATCTGGACACGCTTCAAGGCTGCCTCTACCGTTATCAACAAGCGCCACCAGCAGCATTTTGAAGAGCTGCGCGCCCGCGAGGAAGAAAACCTTACCCGCAAGACAGCGCTGTGCGAACAGGTTGAGGCCCTGATAAAGGAAGAAAACAAAACCGCCTCTGACTGGGAGAAACGCACACAACAAATCATTGCTCTGCAAAACGAGTGGAAGACCATAGGCTTTGCTCCGCAGAAGATGAACGTGAAGATATTTGAGCGCTTCCGTTTGGCTTGCGACGACTTCTTCGGCCGCAAAACACAGTTCTTCAAGGCTGTCAAGGCTCAGATGGCTGAGAACGCCGACAAGAAACGTGCGCTGGTAGAAAAGGCTAAAGCGCTGCAAGATAGCACTGAATGGAAGTCGACCAGCGACAAGCTGATAGCCCTTCAGAAAGAGTGGAAGACCATAGGTCAGGTGCCCAAGCGTTTGGGCGACCAGCTGTGGGCCGAGTTCTTGGGCGCTTGCAACAAGTTCTTCGATGCGCGTAACGCTGCCAACGCTGGCGTACACAACGAAGAGCGCACCAACCTCGACAAGAAGAAGGCTGTGATCGAGAAGCTGAAGGCTGTGCTCGAGGCCGCTGCCGACGATGCTCAGCAGCAGGTGCAGCAGCTGGTTGAAGAGTATAACGCCGTAGGACACGTGCCTTATAAAGAGAAAGATAAGGTGTATGAAGAATATCATGCCGTGCTCGACAAAATTTATAAACAGCTCAACGTCAGCTCGGCACGTCGCCGCTTGAACAACTTCAAGAACAACCTGAAGAATGTGGCTAAGCGTGGCGAAGATGCTCTCGATACTGAGCGTGGCCGACTGATGCGTCGCTTTGAGCAGCTGAAGCAAGAGGTGCAGACCTATGAAAACAACCTCGGCTTCCTTAACGTAAGCAGTAAGAAGGGCAACAGCCTTATCGACGAGATGAACCGCAAGGTGCAGAAGCTGCGCGACGATATGGAGCTGGTGAAGCAGAAGATTAAAGCTATTGACAGCGAGAACAAAGACAACTAATTACGTCTCAACACGCAAACAGCATAAGGGAGATGGAGCCATAACACGCCTCATCTCCCTTTTTTATGCCCGTGGCTTTATTTTGTGACCCTTCAATATCTGAAATATGAAAAAAAATATGTAAGTTTGCGATATGAAAAGCGTAAGACCCAAGAAAAATCTCGGCCAGCATTTCCTGACCGACCTCAATATAGCCAAAGCCATCGCCGATACGGTTGATGCCTGTCCAGATATTCCCGTCCTTGAGATAGGGCCTGGTATGGGTGTGCTCACACAGTATCTCGTTACCAAACCACGCGAGGTAAAGGCTGTGGAGATTGACACCGAGAGTGTGGCCTATCTGCACGAACACTTCCCATCGCTGCGCGACAATATCATTGGCGACGACTTTCTGCGCATGAACCTCAACGATATCTTCGCAGGCCGACAGTTTGTGCTCACTGGCAACTATCCCTACGATATCTCGTCGCAGATATTTTTTAAGATGCTCGACTATAAAGACCTCATTCCTTGCTGCACAGGCATGATACAGCGCGAGGTGGCCTTGCGCATGGCATCGGCACCTGGCAATAAGGCTTACGGCATCTTGTCGGTGCTCATACAGGCGTGGTATGATGTAGAGTATCTGTTCACCGTCGACGAGCACGTGTTCAACCCACCACCAAAGGTGAAGAGCGCCGTGATACGTATGACACGCAACGAGGTTACTGACCTGGGATGCGACGAGCGGCTCTTCAAACGCATCGTCAAGGCTGTCTTTAACCAGCGCCGCAAAATGTTGCGCGTAAGCCTGAAACAGGTGTTTTCAGGCACACCCGCTCGCCCCGAATTCTATACAAACGACATCATGACCCGTCGTCCTGAACAGCTCTCGGTGGCCGAGTTTGTTACCCTCACCAATATGGTGGAGGCCGAGATGCAAGCCATTGCGCCCGCCCCTACCCACGCTGAAGGCTAACAACAGGCAAAGCGGTAACGTAAAAAGACCACGTATAGCGTAAAAAGAAAAAACACGCACAAACAGTTGTGAATATCGGATATTATCACTAAATTTGTGCATTTGATTTGACAATATAAACCAATAACGATAATTTATATATGATTGACGTAAAAGAAACATTGACAGGTGCCACTGAGCGCATGGAGATGGCAGCCATGTATCTCGAAGAGCAGTTGGCACGCATCCGTGCCGGACGCGCCAATGTGGCTATCCTCGACGGAATAAGAGTGAGCTCGTATGGCTCAATGGTTCCTCTGAACCAGGTGGCTAACGTGTCGGTGCCCGACCCACGCACCATCGCCATCCGTCCCTGGGATAAGAAGGCCATCCGCGATATTGAAAAGGCTATCATGGATAGCGACGTAGGCATCACACCCGAAAACAATGGCGAGATTATTCGTCTGGGTATACCGCAGCCTACCGAGGAGCGCCGTAAAGAGCTGGTAAAACAGTGCAACAAGATTGGTGAGAAGACCAAGGTTGAAATTCGTAACGCGCGTGGCGACGTTAAAGAAAAGCTGAAGAAAGCCATTAAAGACGGCCTCTCTGAAGATAATGAGAAGGACGCTGAGGCTGAATTGCAGAAAATTCACGACAAGTTTATCAAGCGCGTTGACGACTTGCTTGCCGAGAAGACAAAAGAAATTATGACCGTATAATATATTTAAGGTAAAAAGGTAAAAAGGCATAAACGGTAAAGGTTTCGTGGCATATTGTGCTAAGAACATTTTGCGCGTCTTCTGCTTTTTACCTTTTTACTTTTTTTATTTTTCTTACCTTTATATATGAAGGGACTCGTAATAAAAAACACTGGAAGCTGGTACACCGTGAAGACCGACGACGGCAACATTGTGGAAAGCAAAATAAAAGGCAACTTCCGATTGAAGGGCATACGCAGCACAAACCCCGTGGCTGTGGGCGACCGCGTTGAGATTATTCGTAACCAGGAGGGCACCGCCTTCATCAGCGCTATCGAAGACCGACGCAACTATATCATACGCAAGTCGCAAAACTTGAGTAAGCAGAGCCATATCATTGCGGCCAATGTCGACCAGGCTTTCCTCATTGTTACAGTCAATTATCCTCGAACCTCTACCACTTTCATCGACCGCTTCTTGGCTTCGGCCGAGGCTTACAGCGTGCCCGTGGTACTGGTGTTTAATAAAACCGACTTGCTCTCGGAGAAAGAGCGACACTATCAAGACATGATGATGACGCTGTACGAAACCGTGGGCTACCAGTGTGTGGCTATCTCGGCCGAAAAGGGCGACGGCGTAGATACCTTGTTGCCGCTGCTGCATGATAAGATTACGCTGCTCAGCGGAAACAGCGGCGTGGGCAAGTCGACACTCATCAACCGCATCTTGCCAGGCGTAAACCTTCGCACGGCCGAAATTAGCGACTCGCACAACACGGGTATGCACACCACTACCTTTAGCGAGATGCTGCTGTTGCCTGATGGCGGATACATCATCGATACGCCGGGCATTAAGGGTTTCGGCACCTTCAATATGGAGCCTGAAGAGATATCTGGCTTCTTCAAAGAGATATTCCGCTTTTCAAAAGACTGCCGCTTCAATAATTGCACCCACACCCATGAGCCTGGCTGCGCCGTGATAAAGGCCGTTGAAGACCATTATATTGCTGCCAGCCGATACCAAAGCTATCTTTCAATGCTTAACGATAAAGACGAAAACAAATATCGCAAGGCGTATTGATTTGTAAAAAGGAACATCAACATAGGACAATAATTAAGAAAACGGACAACATCAGACAACAATTGAACAACAATGAACAACAATTGTTGTCTTATGTTGTCTGTTTTCTCAACCGTTGTTCAATGTCGTTTTGTTTCGATTATAATTATTTTTGTCTCCACAGTTGGTCGCCCTTGATCTCAAGTGGCATGGGAATGTTGTCGGTGAAGAGCATGCCTGTGCCCAAGCCTTGGGGCATGGTGATGGTGGGGCCATACACGTCAGAGGCAAACTGTGCGATGGCGTTTAAGCCCACGTTGCTTTCCAGGGCGCTGGTTATCCACGAGCCTATGCCGCGCTCTTTTGCCATACGTATCCATTCTCTTGAGCCCGTCATGCCGCCATGCAACGACGGCTTCAGGATGATGTATTGTGGGCGAATGGTATCGAGCAGATGTTCTTTCATCGACACTATATTCACGCCTATCAGCTCTTCGTCAAGGGCGATGGGCAGCGGTGTGTTCTTGCATAGCTGTGCCATGTCGGGCCATTGATGCTGACGTATGGGCTGCTCGATAGAGTGTATGTCGTATTTTGCCAACTGTTCCAGTCGGTTCATCGCATCGTCGGGCGTAAAGCCACCGTTGGCATCTACGCGCAGTTCTATCTGTTCCTTTGTATAGGCCGAGCGTATATGGCGTATCAGGTCGAGCTCTTTGTCAAAGTCGATGGCGCCAATCTTTAGTTTTACGCACCTAAAGCCTTCCTTCATCTTGCTTTCCAGCCGAGCCAGCATCTCGTCATAGTTGCCCATCCACACCAGCCCGTTGATAGGAATTCCTTCTTCGCCACGTGCAAAGGGTGTGTCGAACAGTTGGTCGCCCCCTCGCTCAAAGCTTAGCAGTGCCGTTTCCAGTCCGAACAGCATCGAGGGATAGGGGCGTAGCATATCGTGGTTCAGCTTGCCCGTTAGTGCAAACATATTGCATATTGAGGTCAGTATGCGTTCATATTCGGGTATGGCGTCGCAGCTCAAGTCGGGCAGTGGCGCACATTCGCCCATGCCTTTGCGGTCGGGGGCGTCGAGCGATGTGATGGTGATGAACCACGACTGGCGCGTGGTGTATACCCCTCGTGATGTGCCAGCAGGCTGCTTAAAGTGCAGCGTGCGCGGCGTAATCATTACATGATAAGTCATTGTTGTTCTTTTCGTTTATGGCCAATGCTGATGATGGCCAACGCCACAATATGGCAAAACTATTATGGCAACTTAGGATATTTCTTGAAGTTGGGCTTGCGCTTTTCAAGGAAGGCGCGGCCACCCTCTTGTGCTTCGTCAAGCATATAGTAGAGCATGGTGGCATCGCCCGCCAACTCTTGTATGCCCGCCTGCCCGTCGAGCTCGGCGTTGAGGCCCGCCTTTATCATGCGCAGCGCCAGGGGCGAGCGCTCCATCATGGTTTCGGCCCATTCTACACACTCGTCTTCCAGGCGGTCGAAGGGCACCACCTTGTTCACCATGCCCATGCGTTCGGCCTCTATGGCGCTATACTGTCGGCACATAAACCATATCTCGCGTGCCTTCTTCTGGCCCACGATGCGTGCCAAGTAGCTGGCACCAAAGCCTGCATCAAACGATCCTACCTTGGGGCCTGTTTGTCCGAAGATGGCGTTCTCGCTGGCAATGGTAAGGTCGCACATCAGGTGCAGCACATGTCCGCCACCAATGGCGTAGCCGTTCACCATGGCGATAACGGGTTTCGGCAGCGAGCGTATCTGCTTCTGCACGTCGAGCACGTTTAGGCGGGGCACGCCGTCGTCGCCCACATATCCGCCACGTCCTTTCACGTGCATGTCGCCACCCGAGCAGAAAGCCATATCGCCAGCGCCCGTTAGTATCACTACGCCTATGCGTTGCGCCTCTCTACACCATGCAAAGGCCTGCGACATCTCCCAGGTGGTGCGCGGTGTGAAGGCGTTGCGATAACGCGGACGGTTAATGGTTATCTTGGCAATGCCATTATATTCTTCAAACAGAATTTCTTTAAAGTCGAAATCCTCAATCTTTTTCCATTCTCTTGTAGCCATATCGTTTAATTCATAATTCTTAATTCATAATGGGGTGGGGTGCGAATTTATCATTCTTGGGTTAAATAATGTTTCATTGCTTGTGCATCTTCGTCGGCATTGGTAAACACTTCTAACAGCATGGGGCGCTGAGCTTGTTGCGTTAGTAAGGTTACGATGCCCAGTTGCATCTCGTCGATGTTGCTGGCTTTTAGGTAGCCAATGTCGTTCTGGGTGCAGATACCACGGGCATCGGCATGGTGTGTGGCTGCCACCATATCGTGAGCCGCTGCACTTGCCTCCAGCCCAGGCAACGTAGTAAAAATGCCACCGCCGTGATTGTTCAGCAAGATGATGCGCAGGTTGCCATGCAGTTGGCTGTTCCACAGCGCGTTTTGGTCGTAGAAGAAACTGAGGTCGCCGATGATGCACACCACCATGTTGGGCGTGCCGAGCGAGAAGCCTGCCGCCGTTGATAGCGACCCCTCGATGCCGTTTACGCCGCGGTTGCACCACACACGGTGGGCGGCATAGATGCTGGCCAGACGCACGGCCGAACTGTTTGCATAATGCACGTGCAGGTAGATGTCGAGGTCGTCAAGCTGACTCTCAAAATATCGCACCGTAGCCATTTGCGAGTAGGGTGGCTCATAGCTCTCGGCACGGTCTGCGCAGTGTGCCAACAATGTTTGCCAGTGGTCGTGAAAGTTGTGGGCCGAAGGCGTTATCGCCTCGTTGCCAGCGAGCGAGGCCAGCAGGGCGTCTGTTTTTTCAAGCGGACATTCAACAATGTCGGTCAGCGTCATCAGTGGGTCGGGCACCTGAGTTGCATCGGGGGTGATGAGGCAGGTGGGAGCTTTTGCCCGGCGTAACAGTTGGCGCAGCGCCTTGCTCACGAGGGTGTCGCCCAGATAGAGCACGTAGTCGGGCATAAAGTCGGGCACCCCTACGCCTTCATTACCTATTATTGCGCCAATGTTATTCTTGTCATCTGACAGCAGTCGTGCTGCCTCGTCGGCATGTATTACCGTGTATCCGCTGTTTGATAGCGGCTCGGCCAGCACCACAAAACGTGTTGATAGCGCGCGCAGTGTGGCATCGCTCACCACGCCATTAGCTGTTTGCCCCATCACAATCATGGGCTTTTGGGCGGCAAAGAAGGCTTGTAGTGCACCGTTATGGGTGCATATTGTGGTGTTGATGCTGTGCGTGTGGTATAGCGATACCTGAGGCAACTGCTCTACGTTGAAGGTGAACAGTGGCTCGGTGATGGGCACATTGATGTGTACGGGCGCTGCCTGCCGACAGGTGCACAGGTGCAGTGCCTCGTTTATCAGTCGGCGGCACAGCCAGCGTTCCTCGTCATTGTGCGGTTCGGGCAACTGCACCGTGCGTCGCACCATTGTGCTGAAGGCGCCTGGTTGTGGCAATGTCTGCCCATCGAGCTGTCCTATCCACTGTTGCGGACGGTCGGCCGACACCACGATAAGGGGTATATGCTGGTAGAAAGCCTCGGCCACGGCGGGCGCCACGTTCAGCAGTGCCGAGCCTGATGTTACGCACACCACCACGGGTTGGCCCGTAGACTGTGCCAAGCCGATGGCGTAGAAGCCAGCCGACCGCTCGTCGGTTACGGGATGGCACGTAATGCCATCGGCCTCGTTCAGATTGTGCACGATGGGTGCATTGCGGCTTCCGGGGCATACCACGGCGTGCGTCACTCCCTTTTTAATGAGCAGAGCTGTAAGAATATTTATATTTTCTTTGTTGCTAAACATCTGTTTCTTTTCCCTATTATTATTCACATGGCCTTCTCTTTTTGAAGAAGGTCATAAGGGTTTTTATGAAGATCATTAGGATTTTTGAAGAAGACCATAGGATTTTTCCCTTTCAAAACACGCCTCGCATGGTTTCCATCTTAGCCTCTGTTTCGTTCCATTCGTCTTCCTCTTTACTGTCGGGCAGCAGACCACCGCCCGCATACAGCCAGAAGTGGCGCCCCTCGATGCGCATACAACGCAGCGATACAAACAGGTGGGTAGGCCCATTAGCGTTCATCACTCCTGCAAAGCCACTGTAGTAATGTCGCGGTTGGCTCTCGTTGTTGCTGATAAACCTGAAGGTGTCGGCCTTGGGCATGCCACACACAGCGGGCGTGGGATGCAGGGCGTTGATAAGTCCGCCGAGGCTTGAAGCGTGGGGTAGGGTGAAGTGGAAGTCGGTGCGCAGATGCACCAAGTTGCCAGCGCGCACGGTGTAGGGGTCGGTAACAGTGAAGGAAGGCGTAAACTGTTCGATACACTCTTCAATATAGTCGGCCACGAAACGTTGCTCAAAGCGGTTTTTCTCGCTCCATACAATGTCGGTGGCTTGCGTGTGTCCGCCCGGTGTGTCAAAGTCGGTGGCGGCTCCTGATAGCTTCATGGTGCCAGCCAGCGCCATGGTGTGCCACTCGTTTCCATCGCCTTGCAACAGAATTTCGGGCGTGGCCATGAGCCAAGTGCCGCATTGCGGAGCCGACACCAGCGCCACAAACAGTCGAGGGTAGGCGTGACAAGCCTTGATGAAGAGAGCTTCGATAGAGCCTTCCTGTTCGGCTTCCATCTCGGAACAGCGTGCCAACACAATTTTTTTGAACGTGCCCTGGCATAGCTGACCATGAAAATTACGGAAGTCGATGCCGTATCTTTGCTGTTCTTCTTCCGCATCCAGTGCCGTTACATTGCCCCATCCTGCATCGGCAGTAGCGGGCACCTCGTGCACCGTCTCTTCGTCGGGGCGAATAACCACCACAGGTTGTTGTGCCGACACCTCAAAGGGTGCAAGTACAAAGCCTCGACATTGCGCTACCTCGGCCACCGAAGGCAGTTGCAGCGCATTGTCGTCGTGTTGCACTAAGCGGTGGTATTGGTGCTCGTGCGGCAGGCGGTAAAGGGCGAAACAACTCATTTCTCCTCCTTGCCCTTCATGATAAAGTTGGTTACCTGAACAGAAGAAACCAACTCGCCCTTCTCGTTTTTAATTTCTATATGCCATACGTGCAACGTCTTGCCACGGTGCAGCAGTCGGCCGTATGCCGTTACGGTGTCGCCTTCGAGCACCGATTTTACGTGCTCGCCGCTCACGTTTATGCCTACACAAATCTTGCCTGGGCACAGCACCATCGAGCCCACGCCAGCCACATTCTCGGCCAGCGCCAGTGAGGCACCGCCGCTCAAGAAGCCGAAGGGCTGCTTGTTACGCTCGTCTACCTTCATGCTGGCCACACACTGGTTAGGGTCGGGTGTTGAGATAAAGTTCATGCCGAGGGTGTTTGAAAGGCCGTCGTGACGGCGCAGACGTTCTTTAATATCTTCTAATTCCATTTTTTTTCTTTCTTCTCTTTATTTTGAATAGCAAGTTTTGGGCTTGCTCAATCGTCATTTCTTAGTGATATCCTGTTCTTTTCTGTTTGCGATATGCTTATTTTTCATATTCAATTCTGAAATAATCGAGCACCCGCTTCATCTCGTCTTGAGCCGTGAGACAGGTGTCGCGCAAGTAATCTTATACGCATGTTTTTCTGCTCGCGCAAGGTGTGAAGTATGCTATTTGACATGTTTCTGCTTTTAATTTGGCTACTAAGTTACAAAAAAGTTGTGCAACAAAGTTATTATTTACGTAAATATATCTAAAATATGCCGTGTTTTATTTCATGCTGTCATATTTTTGTCTTACTTTTGCATGTATCAATTATCGACACTAACATTCAATCATAATATATCACACAAGATATGAACAAGAGCGACAGCATCGTTATCATACCAACGTATAACGAGAAGGAAAATATAGTGAAGATTATCCGCGCCGTGATGGGGCTGGAGAAGGCTTTCAACATACTGGTCATCGACGATGGCTCGCCCGACGGAACGGCCGCTATCGTGAAGGGGCTCATGGCCGACACGTTTGCCGACCGCCTGTTCATCATAGAGCGTAGCGGAAAACTGGGCCTCGGCACCGCCTATATAGCAGGCTTTAAGTGGGCGTTAGCGCATGGCTACGACTATATTTTTGAGATGGATGCCGACTTTAGCCACGACCCCAACGACCTGCCGCGCCTTTATGCCGCTTGTCATGACGAGGGTGCCGATGTGGCCATTGGCTCGCGCTATGTCAGTGGCGTGAACGTGGTAAACTGGCCCATTGGCCGTGTGTTGATGAGCTATTTTGCCTCAAAATATGTTCGCTTGGTAACGGGCTTTAATGTGCACGACACCACGGCAGGATTTAAATGCTACAAGCGCCGCGTGCTCGAAACCATACCTCTTGACCAAGTGCGCTTCAAGGGTTACGGCTTCCAGATAGAGATGAAGTTTACGGCCTACAAGATAGGCTTTAAGATAAAAGAGGTGCCCGTTATTTTTGTCAACCGTCGCGAGGGCACCAGCAAGATGAGCGGCGGCATCTTTGGCGAGGCCTTCTTCGGTGTGATGCGCTTGCGCTGGGACGGATGGTTCCGCAAGTATCCGAAGATGCCAGCCAATGCCTAAAACTGCATATAGATGCAACCATATGAATAAATATGCAAAAAGCGTTGTTTTAAGTAAAATCGGATGAAAAGTTGCGATTTACTTGAAGACAACGCTTTTTGCTTACACTAAGTATTTGGGCCTCTTCCTGAAAACACATTCAATGGTTCTCAAAAATGAATAAATATACTGCTTTTTCTGTTCTCCTTGTGCTTGTGCTTTCCATGCTTGGCATAGCCCTTCCTGTTCAAAGTCAGAACAAGAAGCAACGCACGATATACCTGCAAGGCACCGTGAAAGATTCGTTTACAAAGGTGATGCTGAAGGCACACATCACGGTGATGGATGCCGACAGTGCCGTAATCGATACCACCACCGCCTGGCAGTGGGATCGTGATGGAGGCTGGTATCTTCAGATACCCGCACGGCCTGGCAAGCTTATCATCAAGGGCGAGAGCAAGGGGTATGAAACGGGCTATCTCGACTTCACCCTGCGCAACATTGCCCGTAACAGAAACTTTACGGTGCCGCCCGTGCTGTTGAAGAAACGGGCCGACGACGATATCTATAAAGACGTAAACCTTGATGGCGTGGTGGTGACGGGCACCAAGATAAAGATGACCTATCGTGGCGACACAATTGTGTATAACGCTTCGGCCTTCAGCCTGCCCGACGGGTCGATGCTCGACGCCCTTATACGACAGATGCCTGGTGCCGAACTGAAGAGCAATGGCGACATCTATATCAATGGGCAGAAGCTCGACTACCTCTTGCTCAACGGCAAAGACTTTTTTAAGGGAAACAATAAGGTGATGCTCGACAACCTGCCTTACTACACGGTAAAAGACCTAAAGGTGTATCATAAAGCCACCGAGAAGAGCGAGATGCTGGGCGAAAATGTTGAGAAGAAAGATTATGTGATGGACGTAAACCTGAAACGTGATTATAACCGCGGTATGATGGGAAACATTGGGGTGGCTGGCGGCACGAAAGACCGATGGCTGGCTCGACTCTTCGGCTTGTATTATGATGACCACACACGCCTGTCAATCTTTGCCAATGCCAATAATGTGAACGAAACGCAAACGCCTGGAACCGAGGGCGACTGGCAACCTTCAAATATGCCTCAGGGGCAAACTACCACCCGACTGGTAGGCCTACACCTCGACACAGAAGATAAAAACAAGGTGGTGACCGATAATGTTGACCTCACCGCCACCTGGACCGACGCTGTAGACGAAACGCGGTTGGCCAGCGAGTCGTTTGCCACAGGCGGCAACATCTTTCGACGCTCAACTAACTATGACCGCCAGCGCGACTTCAGAACCAGCTTTCAAAACAACCTACGCTTGCGCATAGGACAAGTGGGTATGACCTCATGGACATCGGCCGATTATAGCAATGGTCGCAACTCGGCTCACAGTCGTAGCGCCACCTACGATGCCGATCCTTCGGCCTATGGCGATATTCGTGCCGTGCTCGACTCTACCTTTGCTGCCAATGCTAACCCACTACTGAGCATGCTGGCCAACCGCTCGCAAGCCATGTCGTATAGTCGCTACCGTTCGTTCAGCGCCAATCAGCAGCTATGGGGTTTTTATAAGTTGCCGTGGGGCGACCGCATTGAACTAAACTTTGATGGCTCTTACAGCCAGTCGAAGCCTAACGACAGCCATAGCCTGACACGCAACGAATATATGAAAACGCAAGAGGACGATGCCCGACACGTGTTTGCCGACCGCCATGCCAACAGCTATCAGTATAAAACGGCTCTTAGCTATTCGGTTACGCTGCCTATGGGCTTCTACTTTAAGCTAACGGCTGGCTATCAGCAAAACCGCTCGGCCAACAACAACCTAAACTATCGCCTCGACCGTTTGGGCGGACGCTGGGCCGACATTGCTGCCAGCATGTGCCACGAATTGCCGTCGACGCGCGACTCTCTGCTTCGGGCGCTTGATGCCGACAACAGTAGCCACTACGTAAACCTAAAGCGCACATATAACACGCAGGCTGTTATCAATTTCAATAATAATGATAACACATTGTTTTTCACAATGATGCTGCCGCTGAAATGGCAAAACGAGAAACTTTGCTATCAACAGGCTGCGCTCGATACGGTGGCCTCGCGCCATAATATGCTGTTCAACCCTGGCGTCAGCGTGTTCTACAATGGCGAGAAACTGATGTATAGCGCCTCTTATTTCCTCACCTCGTCGCTGCCACAGTTTACGGCCCTCATGCCCGTTAGCAACGACCTCAACCCTCTGGCAGTGCGCATCAGCAATCCTAATCTTAAGCGCTCGGTGTCGAGCAATATCTCTGCCGACATCAGCTTCCGTCGTAAACGTCATCAGCAGAATGTGTCGCTGGGCTTGGGCATAAACACTACGCGCAACAATATGGGCACGCGCACCACCTACAACCGTGCCACGGGTGCCTACACCTATATGAACGATAACGTGAAGGGTGGAAACTGGTCGGTAAACACATGGAGTGGTTTTACACGAACTCTTGATAAGGCGCAACATCTTACCATCGACCAGCGCCTGTCGTACAACTATAGCCGAAGCACCGATTTTGACATTGCCTACGATGAGGCGGCTACACAGCTCAGTAGGGTAAACACGTCGGTGCTGGGCGAGAAACTGATGTTCAACTATCAGAAGGACAACTTTAACGCCTCGTGCAGCGGAAACCTGTCATGGCGACACAGCACCAGCAACCGTGCCAACTTTGAAACGCTGAACACCTACGACTTCGACTATGGCGTCACGCTGTCGTGTCGTCTGCCTCTCGACATCACCCTCGCCACCGACCTGCGGCAATATAGCCGTCGTGGCTATGGCGAGCACTCAATCAATACCGACGACCTGGTGTGGAACGCCTCGCTCTCTCGCTCGTTTGCCAAGGGCAAATGGGTGCTGAAGGCCGATGTGTTCGACCTCTTACACCAACTGTCGAACACCACCTATACCGTGAACGCGCAAGGGCGCACCGAGGTGTGGCACAACACCATACCCAGCTACGGCATGCTGCAGCTAAGCTATAAATTCAATAAAATGCCTAAGGGAAAGAAAAAGTAGGGGGGAGAGTAACAGGTAGGTTATAGAGAGATGTCTCAAAAAAAAGTCGCTGCATTTTGATTTTGCCATTTGTTTAAAAAGCAAAGTCAAATGCAGCGACGGTTATCTTTTTCCTTAAATCGTAATCTCTGCCGAGCCGAAGCAGCGGTGATGGTCTTCGTCATACACCACGCAGAACTGTCCGGGTGCAACGCCCTGTATCAGCTCTTCAGCATGTACGATGAACGAGGCATCGCCTGTGCGTTCAAGGGTGGCGGGATGATATTCGGGCGTGTGGCGAATTTTAAATCGCACGCGCACGGTGTCTTGTCCCTCCCACGGGTTCTCGGTAAGGAAGTGGAAGTCGTGAATGGGGAAGTCCTGCTTGTAGGCGGTGCGAGGTTCGAAACCCTTGCTCACATACAAGATGTTGCGCTCCATATCTTTCTTCACGGCATACCACGGCCCACCGCCGAAGCCCAAACCATGACGTTGCCCAATGGTGTGGAACCACAGTCCGCGGTGCTGTCCTATCTTGCGTCCTGTCTCCAGTTCCAGCACGTCGCCAGGGCGTTCGCCCAAGTATCGGCGAATGTAGTCGTTATAATTAATTTTTCCCAGGAAGCAGATGCCTTGCGAGTCTTTGCGTCGGGCGTTGATAAGATGTTCGCGTTCAGCAATGGCGCGCACCTCGTCTTTCATATAATGACCTATGGGGAAGATGGCTTTGCGCAGTTGCCAGTCGTATATCTGCGCCAAGAAGTCGGTTTGATCTTTCACAGGGTCGGGACTGGTGACGAGCCATTTCTTGCCATCAATGATCTCGGTTTGCGCATAGTGGCCAGTGGCAATAAGGTCGTAGTTGTGTCCCATCTTCTCGTTGAAGGCACCAAACTTGATGAGGCGGTTGCACATCACGTCGGGGTTTGGGGTGAAGCCCGCGCGCACCTTGTCCATGGTGTATCGTGTCACCTCGTTCCAGTATTCTTGGTGGCAGTCGATAACCTGCAGGTTGCAGCCATAGCGTTTAGCCACGGCCGTAGCCATTTCAAGGTCTTCTTCCGACGAGCAGTCCCATTCTTCCTGTTCCTCGGGGCCTATCTTTATATAGAAGCAGTCGGGGTGCAGCCCCATTTGTGCCATCTCGTATACCACGACCGAACTGTCGACACCGCCCGAAAGCAGCACGGCAATTTTCTTATCAGCCAAGTTCTCGTTCATGTAATTTACTTTTCCCTTTTTATCTCATATTTAAGCAAGCGTAATCTCCTCGTCAACTTGTCAACTCGTCACTCGTCAACTCGTCAACTTACTTACTCAGATAACGTTCTGCCTCAAGTGCTGCCTTGCATCCGCTACCCGCTGCCACAATGGCTTGGCGGTAGGTGGGGTCGGCACAGTCGCCAGCGGCAAATACGCCTGGAACATTGGTGCAAGGCGACTGGCCTTGCGTTTTGATATATCCTGTTTCGTCCATCTCTATCCAGGGCTTGAACACGTCGGTGTTAGGCTTATGGCCGATGGCCAAGAAGAACCCGTCGATAGCCACATCGTAGTGTTGCTCGTCGGTCTCGCCTTTGCGCTTCACCAGGTGCACGCCTTCAACCTTCTCTTCGCCGAAGAGGCCCGTGGCGTTGTGCTCGTACAATATTTCTATCTTCTCGTTCTCTTCAACGCGACGTCGCATCACGTCAGAGGCGCGCAGATAGGGCTTGCGAACAATCATATACACCTTTTGGCAGAGGCCAGCAAGGTAGGTAGCCTCTTCGCAAGCTGTGTCGCCACCGCCCACTACGGCCACGGTTTTCTTGCGATAGAAAAAGCCGTCGCAGGTGGCACAGGCGCTCACACCGCGTCCGTTATATTTGCGCTCGTCGTCAAGGCCCAAGTATTTGGCCGAGGCTCCTGTGGCAATAATCACGGTGTCGGCCTCCAGCACGCCATCGTCGGTAGTGATGGTGTAGGGTGCTTTTGAAAAGTCGACGGCTGTAATCATGCCTCCGCGAATGTCGCATCCAAACTTAGTGGCCTGCTCTTGCAGGTCCATCATCATTTGGTTTCCGTCAACGCCTTCGGGGTATCCAGGAAAGTTTTCAACGATGGTGGTCTGTGTGAGCTGTCCGCCCATCTGCATGCCACAGTAAAGCACAGGGTTCATGTTTGCGCGTCCGGCATATATGGCGGCGGTGTATCCCGCGGGGCCGCTACCAATGATGAGGCAGCGAATGTGTTCTTTGTTGTCCATAGGATAGTTGTAGGGGGTGTGTTATGTCATAATCAATAATGGCACGTTTGGTGCTGCGTGCTGTTAGGCGTTCAGCAGCTCTTCTACGGCCTTGTCAATGGTGTCGAAGCTGGTGGTGGGCTCAAAGCGTGCCACTACCTGTCCTTTCTTGTTGATAAGAAATTTGGTGAAGTTCCATTTTATGTCGGCCTTCTGAGCATAGTCGGCGTCGGCCTCGCTCAGCATCTTTTCCAGCACGGGGGTGAGTTTGTGATCAGGATTGAAACCCTCAAAGCCCTTTTGTTCTTGCAAGAAGAGGAAGAGCGGGTCGGCATCGGGGCCGTTTACCTTCACTTTCTTGAAGCGTGCAAACTCGGTGCCATAGTTGAGCTTGCAAAAGTTGTGTATCGACTCGTCGGTGCCAGGTGCTTGCTGGCCAAACTGGTTGCAAGGGAAGTCGAGCACCTCGAAGCCTTGTGCATGATATTTTTCATACAGTTTTTCCAGTTCTTCATACTGGGGAGTGAAACCACACTTTGTGGCTGTGTTTACGATGAGCAGCACTTCGTTAGAAAACTCTTTCAGCGAGATGGTGCCGCCTTTTCTTTCTTTTACCGAGAATTCGTATACCGTTCTCATTTTCTTTTTTATTATTGTTTTATTAATCTCTCTTATGATGTGTGAAGGGTGTGTGGATGCAAAGATACTGATTTTTGATGAAATAGGCAATGTATAGGTGAAAAAGTGTGCCGCAGACTATTTCAATATAAGGTGTAAATAACTTAGAAACAAGTTGAAAACAACAAAAAACAACAAAGGAACAACACTGAACAACGTTGTGTTACACATAAAGTGTCGTACAGGTTGTTCAGTGTTGTTCCCTTGTTGTTCAGCGTTGTTTATCTATGTGCTAATTACCAAGCCACGTTAAAGCCCACGTTTATGCTGGCGTTTGAGCTGAGAGGTATGCCCTCTTTGCTCTGTTTGCCCAGCAGGTGGTCCATGCCTACGAAGAAGTTCATGCCTTTGGGGTGGAAGTTAACAATCCATCCCATGCTGGTGGTGAAGCTGTTTACGGCAAAGTTGATGCCGCCATCAATCCACTTCAGCGGAGCCACGTTGGCGCTGATACGTCCTTCAGTCCAGCTATATTTGCCATAGAGGTGAGTAGAGCTGAGGGCACCAAACTTCAGTTTGCGATATACAGGCAAGGTATATTCGCCGCCCAGGTTGATGGTAGCGCCAATGCCCGTGGTGCGTTTGCCCTGGTCGCCCTCGTCTTTCAGATTGGCAAAGTCGGCTATTTGGTCGCCATACTTATCCATTTGGTCGTCTACGGTGTTGCCGTGGTCGTCTTTTACTGAGGTGTCGTGGAAGCCCTTGAAGGTGAAGCTCTTTGATCGGTTGGCAGCCTGCACGTTGTTGGTCCAGTTGATAAAGCCCAGGTCGGTAACGGCAGCGCTCACGGTCCAGTCGTCGTTAATCTTATATACGGCGCCCAGGTCGAAGGCCATACCAAAGCCACCCAGCCCTGCACCATCAACGTCAACATCGTCAACCTTGTTATAGGTGCCCTTGTTAGGGTCGTTATATTCTTCTTCGCTTTCAATATAGCTGAAGCCCTTGAGCGATACGTTGGCCACGCCCTCGCCGCTCACCGTCCACTGGTTGTCTTGTGCCAGGTCGGCTTTCAGGTTTTTCAGTTTCAGGTCGGCACGTCCGGCACCGAACAGCAGCTTCACCTTAGCACCAATGCGCAGATGGTCGTTCAGCTGGCGCGAGTGTCCTAAAGCCACCTCGGCATAGGCCATAGCGTTGGCCGAGATGTCGCCTATGTTGTAGGTTTGGTTGCCTGTGTTCTTAGCAAACTCGAACAGCTCGTAGGGAAGCACCATGCCAAAGGTAGAGCGCACGCCCACCTCGAAGGTGTTGTAACCACCAAAGCCCTTGAAACCTGCCGACAGCAAGGTGATGTCGACATCGCCTGTGAGGCGGTTATTGCCTGTGCTGAAGCCCTTTAGCGCCTCGCTGGTAGAGATGTAGGGGTTCATAAACGTGGTTTTCTTCTTCGTGCTGCCCTGTCCGTACATGGGGTTGTCTAAGATGACGTCGCCCACGCCGAAGTTGCCGTGTGTGTTTACACTAATATTGCCCAGTGCGGGCAACGAGAAATAGTTCTGCTCATTGCCAAACGCGGGGTTCAGGGTGTGGCGGAACTTAAAGTCGTCGGTGAAGTAGGCCGAATTGAAGGTCTGTGCTGAGGCAGCCCCACAAGAAGCGGTGACGATAGCTGCCAGAATATATTTTCCTAATCGTTTCATAATGATGTTGTTGTTAAGAAAGGTTTAGTTCAAGTCGGCTACAACACGTCCGTACAGTTTGATGACGATGTCGTTCACCTTTAGGGTTTGCGTTTGGGCGTTGATGGTCTTGCCCACGATGGCATCGTTGCCTTCGCCAGCAGCGGCCTCTACCTTCAGAACCAGTCCGTCGATGGTCTTCAGGGCACCCTTTGTTTTCTCATAGATGCGTATCTCTAACGGCGATACCACGGGTGTGGTGCCGTCGGCCGAGCCCTTCACGCTGTTCAATACCTCAACCAGTATGCGGTCTTTGCTCACCTCTTTCTTATTGATGTCGATGGCGTAGGCGCTTACCGACAGGTTTGCGGGCACGCTGTTGCTTACCTTTGCGGTCATTTTTACAAAGGCACCCTTTGTCATCTCATAGTCTTTAATATCGTCGCTCCAGCCGTCGAGGGTGTCGCGATACACTATTTGTGCGCCCTTGTCAAAGGCCAGCGGTGCGGTGATGGCGTAGCTGGGGGCGATACAGTAGTTGGTATGGTTGCCCAGGGTGATGGTGCTCACGCGGTCGCTGTTAGCTTTCACGTTGGCCGTAAAGGTCAGGCGCTTGGGTATGCGTGTCAGCAAGTCAGACAGGTTGGGCACGATTACCAGCTCGCGGTTGTCGGGGTTGTAGCTGTCGTTCTTGCATATGCGCAGACGGGTGGTGGTGTTTACGCCATCTGTAGCGCTGGGATGCACGGTGAGAGCGGGAAGAACCACCTTTGCAGTTACGTTGCCCTTGTCGTCGTAGGCGGTGATGGTGCCGTTAATCTTGCCCTCAACGTTCATGTTGTTGTCAATGTCGAGGTCGATCATGGGGTTGTGCAGGTTTATCTTCACGTCTTCATCGGTCAAGAAGTCGGGCACACTGTTAATGGTTACCTCGCCCAGTTCAGACAATTCGATGTTGGGGTCAAACTTTCCTTCGGCGCCTGTTACCGTAATTTTGTCCATGGTCATCTGTGTGCGAATGTAGCACTTTGAGGGGTCAACGCTTACGAGGTTGATGTCGTCGAACGATACCTTTACCTTGATGTCGCCCTCAAGGGTTACCTGCTGCGTAGCCTTGTCAAACACCAGCTTGTTGCCAGCGGCTACGGCCTTGCCAAAGGCCAGCTTGCTCATCTTGGCCTTGATGCTGATGTTACGAGAGGTGCTCACGTTGGTAAGGGTGAGTTTGTGACCATCAAACGAGGTGTAGGCCGGAGTGGAGGTGGCCTTGCCGAAGGTCATGTACGACGGCATTTCCAGTGTCATGCTCTTAAACGAATTGACAATGCGCTTCAGCTCGTCAGAGAACACCACGCTGATGTTCAGGTCGGCATCAACATTGGCCGAGGTAATGTCTTTAATGTCGTTGTGCACTTCGCTCTTATAATTGAAGCTAAGCACGGTGCCTTCAACGGTTTGCAAGGCAAAAGCACGGGCGGGTTTGCCAGCATGGGGGCGTGCTCCGGCCGATGTGTTTACAGTAATCATCAAGTCGTTGTTGGTGGTGCGCTGGTTAGTAATAACCACCTCGTCAACCTGTGGGCGAGCGGGGGTTACGGCTTCGCCCTCTTTCTTAAACACATAGTCGCCATTGGCCTCGGTGCTAATGAGGTCGCTGTTGTCGAGCTCAAGAATGTCGTCGAGCTTAATGTCTTCAGTGCTGCTGACAGGTATTGCCAACGAATCGCCGCCGATACCAATGGTGGTATCGATGTCGGAAAGGTCGAAATTGCTGTCTGTGCAACTATAGCCAGTCAGCATAAGACCGATGCCTAAGAGGCATGACGCCATTTTAGTGGCAGAGATGTCTTTTTTCATACTCGCTTTAATTTGGTTTTGTTTAATTTCTGGAAGAAATATTGATGTTTTTGTGCATTATATTATAATTAGGTGAGAGCAGTGCTTTGTGGCACTACTGTTTTCAGGAGTGGTGATGTGACAATGAACAATTATTCTTCATTAACATTTGCAAATATACATATTTTTCTTTAACTCAGCATGGTTTTAAATAATAAAATAATAAGAATGTACCATTTTTTTTCGGTTCGGCTTGCTTTTGTGTTCAATAATGTGTAAGTTTGCATTGTATAATGTATAATATAAATATGTGTGATATGAATACAACAAAGACATCTCTTTTGCGTGCACTATGCGCTGTGGTAGTGGGCGCGTTGCTTATAAAATATCGCGAGCAAACAGTGCAGTGGATGACGGTGGCCATAGGTGGGCTGTTCTTGCTGTCGGGCGTAATTTCGTGCATCGTTTATTTTAACGCCATCAGGCAGACCGATGCTCCCAAGGTGTTTGACGCCCAAGGTCGCCAGCTTACAGCCATAAAGCCTGCTTTCCCCCTTGTGGGTATAGGTAGCGTGATATTGGGCTTGCTGCTGGCCTTGATGCCCAACACCTTTGTGCATTTCTTGGTATATATATTGTCGGCCTTGCTTATCTTGGGCGCCCTAAACCAGTTTGTGGTATTGGTGGCCGCTCGTAGGCTGGCGTACATAGGTTTGTATTTCTGGATTATGCCTACGGTTATCTTCTTTGTGGGCATTGTGGCTCTGTTTTTCCCTTCGGCCATTGCCAGCGCTCCCATCTTTGTGATAGGGTGGTGCATGTTGCTGTATGGTGTGGTTGAGGCTATTCATACCATAAAGATTGCTATGGTGCGTAGAGCGGCTGTAAAGGCTGGCTTGCTGCCTGCCGAGGAAGCAGGTGAAACAACTACAGAAGAGGCTAACGACAAAGCCGAAGATGAGGCTGAGGATAAGGCCGATGATAAAGCCAACGATAAAGACTAATACTGTTAAAGAATAAAAAATATTTAAGCGGAGAAAGCGCAAAAACGCGTTTTCTCCGTTTAAATGCATATATTTGCAAAACAAATACAGCGCGAGATACGCAACGAATACAAAAACGATGACGGCCTGACTACACAATGTGTTAATGGCATATGAGAAGAATAAAACATCGCAAAACCAACACTTGCGATACTGTAAACCAAAACAACTCAACAAAAACTACGATGTTACAATTATGCCACATAGGCGTAACTGTAGGCTCACTGTATATACTAAATAAAAACCAACAATAAACAAAGACGTAGAAATGACAAAGATTAACTTAAACCAACTATCGGCCATCAACCGTAATATGGCCATTGCGTTGCTGATAGCTACCACGGCACCAGTAACCACTGCCACCGCACATACAGCAATGAGCACGTATGCTGCTGCGGTAAACGCTGCTGCAGATGATGAGGGCAACACAGGCATCATCACGGGCGTAACAAGTATTAAGGGCATTGACGACATCAGGGGCCTGACCTATGATGATATCAAAGCTCTTGCAGTAAAAGTAGGAGAATTTAACGAGGAAGACATGAGCAAAATTATCTTCATATACAATGTGAAGACAAAAATGTTTCTAAACGCTGGTGGCTTTTGGGGCACTCATGTGTCGTTGAAAGACTATCCTTTGCCTTTGTGGGTGAACACTATCAAGGGCGAAACCGCACTACAATTGGTGCAGAATATGGATACGGGCGAAGGAAAACAGTTGGGATGGGAACGCGTATTCTCTGTATCAGGAGATGAGCCTGACCGTGGCGTGTTTATTGACCGTGACGACTCCTACGGCTGGGAGTTTGAGGCCGTGGGCGATTATAAAAATTCGTACCGTCTCTATACCTATCGTTATAAAACAGGAACCCTTGATAAACGTTATCTCTGTGCCAATAAGGGTAGCGTAGACCAAGACAAAAACTGTGAGGGCATGGAGGATGAGGATATCACTAAAAACGGTTTGCAGGGCTATGACCAGTGGCGCGTGTTTACGATGGAGCAGATACTGAACTTACAGAAACTGAATACGGATAACATGACCAGCTCGCTCGACGTGTCGTTCAAATTGTTGTGCCCAGGCTTTTCAAGAGGAAACAAGCATATTGGTCAGTGGAAAACGGCTTTCTTTGGAAAACGAACAGAAGGGGGCGTGCGCTTTGGATTAGAGAAAGCATATAACCTTGAACCCAAAGCCAGCTCGGATGACTATGATAGTGGAAATAACTTTTCGGGCCTTAAATCGTACACCTTTAACGGGCGCAAATTTACTACACAAGACGATTATATGCGCCACATGGCCAAATATTTCTGTGCCGATGCTAAGAGCATACGTGGCGCTATATACCAAGATGTGAAGGTAACGCAAGGCGGATCGTATGTTATCGAGTGTAAGGGCTTTTCAAACACGCCCAAGGCAAAGCTGTTTGCTGTGCGTTTTGATAACAATTATAACGAGGTGCCCCGCACATTGCATCAAACGGTGCTTTGCCAGACATCGTATATGTCGGAAGCCGAGAAGGAAGAACTGCATGTTAAAGAACAGAATATGGACTATGCTGGCAAGTGCTTCTATAGTTCGCACAAATATATTAACAGTGTGCTGGTGCAGGTGCCAAAAATGGTGAAAGGCGAATGTAGCTATATACGCTTTGGCGTGATTGTGGGCGACAACGCTTCCGACACGACACCTACATCGGGCGAATGGACGGTGATAGACGACTTCCGACTGCTGTATGCCAGCAAGGAGATTGACGAAGACCTTATCTTAGATGAAGAGCGTGAAGACATGGAGTATCTTGTTTCGTGCTCGAACAACTATCGAAACAAGGTGGCACACCTAAAGAAAACATTTACGCGTGATAAGTGGAACTCGTTTGTACTGCCCATAAACCTTACGTGCGACCAGTTTCGACAGGCTTTCGGCGCCAATGCTAAATTGGCCAAACTGTCGGCATTGACCAGCGACGAAATACAGTTTTCGTCTATCAAGATGGATGAAAAACAGCCTACTGATGTGGTGCTGGAGGCGCACGTGCCCTACATTATCTTCCCCACTAAACCTTTTGTGAAGAATGGGTCGCCAGCCTACAAAGCATTGCTGACAGAGACCAATGGCGCCAGCAAGTCGCATATCGTGGTGATTGACAATAACCATATTGATATACCAAACGTGACACTGGCTACCACTGAAGATGATATTAATGTGAACGACCTAAGCAACATTGATACAGAAAAATGGACCACGAAGCAGATGTATAGTGTGACGGGCAACGGAACCATGACGGCGCATGGCACCTACGCGCGCACCTTCGCTGTATCGGCAACGCAAGATTTGGATGAAAAATCGGAAACCTATGGCCGCTTTACCTTTCACGATCGCAAAATTATTCCTGAGCGCGACGACCTGAAGGGCAGCTTCTTCTTCGATCAAGGCAACCTATACTGCTCTACCACACGTGTGCGTGGCTTGCGTGGCTTTAGCTGCTGGTTTAAGCCCACGGGCGGAACACTGGTGAAGGGTATGCGCCTGTATCTTGACGGTGTGGCCGACGGCACCACTACCGATATACATACCATCATCGACTTTGGCGACCATGAGCCCACGGGCAAGGCTGCAAAGGGCATATACAACCTGAACGGACAGTTTGTGGGCCACGGCACCGATACTACTGGTCTGCCAGCTGGCATGTATATCGTAAACGGAAAGAAATGTATCGTGAAATAAACTATTCAACACAAAACTTTTAAACGACTGAATAATGATGAAAAAACTATATATGAAACCCATTATGCTGGTGGTGGCTACAGCGCCTGCCCAACTGTGTGCCGCCTCGCCCAACACGTGGCACGTTGACCACAAAGAACACACGGGTGGCGAAAGCAGTGACCCCGACTATGGCGAGGTTATCTACGATGATGGCTCGATATCGGGTTACAACCCCTTTGATGAAAGTAACTGGTAATGAATGAATAGCTTTATCTCGCTGTAAAACAATGCTTTAATAGTTTGTTTTGTGGCAAAACATAGCTGAAAATCAAGCGATACGTCGCCTGAAACCTTTGAGAAAGTCATGCCGCATCGACCGTTATGAGCATGGAGAACGGTCGACGCTCGTGTTCATACCGACCGTTATGAACATGGAGAACGGTCGGTGTGAGATGACTTTCTGAAGGGTTTCAGGCGATTTTTTAATGGTTTCGCCCAATGCTCTCTATGGTTTCGCGCAATGTTCTCAATGGTTTCACCTGATGCTCTCAATGGTATTTGAACACGAATAATCCAAGTAGGACGGTGGCCTCCGTGCCACGTCCTCCCAGATTAGAAAACGAACACAGATAGAACAGATAAAACAGATGTTGAACACAAATCTCCAGAAGTATCCAAGTAGGACGGTGGCCTCCGTGCCACGTCCTCCAGCACCCAGCACTTCACACAATAGATAACATTTCTAATGTCGGGAGGACGTGGCACGGAGGCCACCGTCCTACTTTGAGGGCGCCTCCGTTTCGATAAAAATAAAAGGTACAGATAATACTGTTTAAAACACAACAGTATTATTTGATCCAATATAAACTGAGCGCTATAAAATAAAAGGACAACATGAACAACGTTGTTTTCTTACATAATTCATGTATGAAAATGTTGTTCTTGTTGTCCTTTTGTTGTACAATGTTGTTGTGTTTCTGTTCTACACAACCTTTTGTTATATGGGCTTGGCTTTTACCAAACTATTGATTTTTACAGTATGGTTTTGGCCTTTACCAAACAATCTTTGTTATTCTTTTATTTTCATAATGTCGGCCACAATGCCTTCGATATATTTGCACAGGATGCCGATGCCGCGCTCGTTTGAGCCTCCTTTAGGTATGATAATGTCGGCATACTGCTTGGTGGGCTCGATAAACTCGTCGTGCATGGGCTTCAGCACGTTGCGATATTTGGTGATGAGCATATCAAGCGGGTGGGCACGCTCGGCAATGTCGCGCTCGATAACGCGCAAGAGGCGCTCGTCGGGCTCGGCATCAACAAAGATCTTAAGATCCATAAGGTCGCGCAGCTTCTTGTCATACAGCGCCATAATGCCTTCGACAATGATGACATCGTGGGGCTCAACGTGCACCGTCTCTTTCTGGCGTGTGCAGGTAATGTATGAATAGGTGGGCTGCTCGATGGCACGACCCTGGCGCAGTTCTTCAATTTGATGGGCAAACAGGGGCCACTCGAAAGCGTCGGGATGGTCGAAGTTGGTCTTCTTGCGCTCTTCGGGATCCATGTCCCACTGTGCGTTATAATATGAGTCTTGCGGAATAACGGCCACCGTGTTCTCGGGCAGCGCCTCCACTATTTTTCTTACCACGGTGGTCTTGCCCGACCCCGTTCCTCCGGCAATGCCGATAATGGTTACATTATGTTTCTTCATATAGCGTGTGGTGTATTCTTTTTGTTTATGTTTCGCAAGATGCCTTAGCTGCGAGATATTGCAGCAAAAAGGGGCGCATAGTAGTGGGCCTTCTGTTCTACCTTCATGGGGTAGGCCCTCGAACTGCTGGGCATGCGCCAAAGGTGTAGCTCGCGCCCCTCAAACTGAAAGGCTACGGCGCTGCCCATCATGGGCGCCTGCGTTATGTTGAAGCACTGGCACAGCACGTCGGTGGCCTTTTGTCCTGTGGTGACGATGTGGCCGAGGGCGGGCAGATGCCGCACCATGGCTTTCAGGTCGGTGGGCTCTACCACCTCAAGGTCTTTGTCAGATGCCGTGTTCTTCAGCCTTCGCACGGCACAAGCGGTGTCGTACAGCCCTATCTTTTGCTGGTTAAGAAAGGAAATGATGGCGTCGAGATAGAAGGTTTTATGCTCGGTGTCGACAAAGTGTAGCTTGTTCTCAAAGAAGCAAAGGCCGAAGATGCGCCACATATCATTGGTAAAGTTGGGGTAATAAAAGCGCATGGACCACCGCTTCTCGGCTGGTGGAAAGCTACCTAACATGAGCAGGCGGCACCCGTCCGGCAAGAAAGGCTCGAAGGGGTGCCGCTCAATGGGTATGCTCACAGGGGCTAAGGGATGGATGGGGCTGTGGCTCACTTCTGTTCTTTTACAAGATATACCACCACGGGGAGGTGGTCAGAATAGCCGTCGAGCCATACGCCACCAGCGGTGGTACGCTTGGGTGTGCCCTTATATTTGCCCTCGTTCTGTATAAGGTATGGGCGTGTAAAGATGTGGCTCTTCCAATATTTCAGGGTAGAAAAGTCTTTCTGGCCCTTGGGGTTCAGCATGTTGGGTGTCATTACAATCTGGTCAAACAGGTTCCATGAGCCGTTGTAGGCCAGGGTGCCGCGACCTTCTTTGGCCAAGATGTTGTACCAGGGGTTATACATATCGTCGGGGCCCACCTGGCTAATCTCGGGCTTGGCCTGCAATACGTTATACATACTCTTGTTGGTAGGGTCGTCGTTCATATCGCCCATCACCATTACCTTGCAGTTGGGGTCGTCGCGCAGCAACGAGTCTTTCAAGGCTTTTACCTGCTTGGCGGCCAGCTCACGATAATAAGAGGTGGCACCACGGCTGGGCCAGTGGCATACCACAGCGGTGACATGCTCGTCGGCCAATGTTCCGCTTACGGTAAGGAAGCCACGGGTGGCACGGTTCTTGTCTTTCTCAAGGTCGTAAACGTAGGGCACCAACTTTACATCGCGCACGGTGAAGAGGGCGGGGTTGTAAAGCAAGGCACAGTCGATACCACGCTTGTCGGGACCTTCAACGTGCACATATTTATATCCACGCTTGGCCAGAGGCTCTTGGGCAATGAGCGCGTCGAGCACCTTGTGGTTTTCAACCTCGCTCAAACCAATGAAGGTGCAGCCCACGCCAGGTAGCACATCGGTGCCAAGTTCGGCCAGCGCGCGCGACATGTTGCGCAGTTTGTGGGTATATTTCATTCCGTTCCAACGATACGAGCCTGTAGGCAGAAACTCAACGTCGTTCTTGCCTTCGTCATGGCAAGTGTCGAAAAGGTTTTCTTGGTTGTAGAAGGCAATGCCATAAACCGAAAACTTTTTCTGCGCTTGGCTACCTGTAAGCACAAGGCACAGAAGGGCCAAAACCGTGAATAGCTTTTTCATAAAATGTTCTTTTTCTCTATGGTTTGAATTTTTTGTAATAATTGTTTTCAGATAAGGCCATAGCGCCATGTTAGTGAGGCCATAGGGCCATGCTATATGAAGCTATGAAGCCAATATAATTAAAAGATGCTGCAAATATCGTAATTTTATTTGTAAAAACAATACCTTTAAGCGTTTTTTCATTCATTTTTCATACAATAAGGCACTAAAAAGCCATGCTGATAGGGGGTGAGAAAGAAAAAAGATGTCAGATTGAAAGCAAAAAAACACCATGTAGACCCCTTTAAATGCGAAAAGTATCACATTGTCAATACTTTCATTGTATTTTAACATAAAAAAACTTTCGTTATCCAATTTATTTTTGTTACTTTGCATTTTTGGAGAAACCATCAGTAATAATTTTTAGAATAAATACATTAACACTAATAAAATGCAGAACAAGCTAAAATTGGCCGTGATAGCCCTTTGCTATGCTCCTGCTGTATTTGCGCAGACCGATAATAATAATGTGCAAACACCGCAGATCAGCGAATCGGCTTTCACTTTTACTGAAGCGCAGCTTGGAGACGATGAGGACCAGTCGCAGACGGTCAGCGTTATCGGCTCTAACAACAACATTTATGCGAGCGGTGTGGGATACCTCTTCTCACCAGTACGCTTCCGTTATCGCGCCTTCGATCAGAAGTTCAATGAAGTGTACATCAACGGTGTGCCCATGAACGACATGGAAAGCGGACAGTTCCGCTTCTCTACCATGGTGGGTGGTTTGAACCAACAAACACGCAACGTTGAATTTGCACTGCCATTTGAGAGTAACGGATTTGCTATGTCTGGCATGGCAGGTTCAAACAACTACAACTTCCGCCCCGCAAACATGCCAGTAGGACACCGCGTGTCGCTGGCCGGTGCTAACCGCAGCTATACATTGCGCGGTATGTACACCTTCAACACGGGCCTGAACGACAAGGGATGGGCCTTTGCAGGAAACCTTACCTACCGTTGGGCTAAGGAAGGATATGTAGAGGGCACTTTCTACAACGCTCTGTCTTATTATCTTGGCGTGCAGAAGGTGTTTAATGGTGGCGAACACTCGTTAACATTAGCTACCTGGGGTACGCCTACCGAGCGCGGTGCTCAGGGTAACGCTACCGACGAGAGCTACTGGTTGGCCAATGACAAATATTATAACCCCTATTGGGGCTACCAGAATGGTAAGAAGCGCAACTCGCGTGTAACCACCGAGTATACTCCGAGTGCTATCTTCTCATGGGACTGGAAAATTGATAATGATACCAAGCTCAGCACATCGCTGTTCGGCAAATACGGTATGTATAAGAACACGAAGCTGAACTATAATAATGCTGATAACCCCCGTCCTGACTACTGGAAAAATATGCCCAGTAGCTATTATGACGTATGGAATAACAGCAACGAAAACTATATCACCACGCAGGCTTATAACGACTGGTTGAACTCGTACAACTTCTGGACAGCATCAAAGGCAAACCGACAGATTAACTGGGATCGCTTGTATGCTGCCAACAAGAATGTGAGCGCGGCTGGAAAAGATGCTATGTATTACATTCAGGCTAAGCACATTGACCAGCTGAACCTTACCTTCGCGTCGACCTTCAATAAGCAAATCGACAAGAAGAAAAGCTATAACCTGGGCGTAGTGGCTGCCACCAACCGTGCCGCTCACTATCAAACCATGGACGACCTGCTGGGTGCAACTAAGTTTACAAACATCAACACTTACGCTATCAACGATAAGAACACGCCCACCAGCGATGCTGTTCAGTATGACCTGAACCATCCTAACGCTATCGTGAAAGAAGGCGATAAGTTTGGTTATAACTACGACCTGTTGGTAAACAACGCTAAGTTGTGGGGAAGCTATACTGAAGACTTCGGACCTCTGCACTACACCGTGGCTGGCCGCGTAGGCTATACCTCAATGCAGCGCGATGGTAAGATGCGCAACGGCTTGGCTAAGGACAACTCGTATGGCAAGAGCGGACGCGCCGACTTTCTTGACGGTGGCCTGAAGTTTGGCTCAAGCCTGAATATGGGTCGTGGCAACACACTCACCTTTGGCATCGGATACGAATATCGTGCACCGCAGGCTCGCAACGCTTTCCAGGCTCCTGAGGTTAACAACAATTTTGTGAACGACCTGAAGAACGAGCGCGTGTTCAGCACTGAGCTGGGTTATCAGCTTGAGAACGCTTGGTTGCACTTGAACCTGAATGGCTACTACAGCCGTCTGGATAATGTAACTGAATGGCAGAACTTCTTCTACGACGACGTTAACTCGTTCTCGTATGTATCGCTCACTGGCACAAATAAAGAATATTATGGCTTGGAGCTCGGCGCACGTATCAAGGTAACAAGTGCTTTCGACGTGAAACTGATTGGTACTATTAGCGATGCTAAGATTATCAACAACTCGAAGTTGGCTTACATGGAGTCAATCGACGGTGTGATGCACGGCGATATGTATGGCGACCCTGAAGATGCTAACAGCAACTATGACCGTATATATAATAAAGGTATGCGCGACAACGGTACACCGCTTACAGCTGCCAGCGTAGGTTTGAGCTACCACCAGAGTGGATGGTATCTTGACCTGAACTGCAACTACTATGACCGCATTTACCTGTCATACTCGCCTTGCTACCGTTATCTTACAACATTGAAGAACCGCCAAAAAGCTGGCGAAGTAACCTTCGATGCTAATGGCAATCCTCTTGACTCGGCTTTGAAGCAGACCAAGGGTAAGGGTGGCTTCATGGTTGATGCCTCTATCGGACGCAGCATCTACCTCAAGCGCGGTATGTTGTCTATCAATCTCTCGCTCACCAACGTTCTGAACAACCGCAACATCACAACTGGCGGATTTGAGCAGAGCCGTAGCGACTACTCGGGTGTAAAAAGCGATAATATCAAGGCACGTTCTTATTCGTTCTCGAAGAATCCCTTCAAGTTCTATGCATACGGCACCAACGGTATGCTGAACGTAACGTATAAGTTCTAAATATTCGTGACGAACTAATAATATTATCGTGACGTATAATGTCTAAAAAAGAAAAGAAAGAATGAAAAGTATTAAATATCTGAAACTGTTTCTGATGACACTGGCACTGGGTCTGGTCACCACATCGTGCATGGATGATGACTGGAAAGACCCCACCGGCGATACTCCCGCTTTTGGAAACAACAACTTGGTGGAAACCAATGTGGTGACGATAGCGAAACTGAAAGAGATGTATGATAATAGACTCAATAAGAATAATACTGTTAATGATACTCTGCGCATTGAAAAAGGAGTACAGATTAAGGGCATTGTAACAGGACATGACGTTGAGGGAAATATCTACAACGAAATATCTGTTGACGATGGCTCAGCAGGCATCATCATCTGTATTGCTCAAGGTGGCCTGTGTGGTCAGCTGCAGATTGGTCAGGAAATATTGATCGACCTCGGTGGCCTCTACATTGGCACCTATCGCTCACAGTACCAGATAGGTGTGCCCTACACATCTACCAGCGCCAGCGGACAGAAGTCGATCTATCCCAGCCGTATCGCTCGTGCCGATTGGCAGAACCGCTTCAAACTGTTGGGCGCTCCTGATGCCTCTAAGGCTAAGCCGCTGACATTTGATGTAAGCAAGGTGAAAGACCAAAACTATGTCTACTCAATGTCAGGACGCCTGGTAAAGGTGTCAAACATCTCGTTCGACAAGGCCGACGGCAAGACCACCTTCGCCCCTGAGGATGAAGGAAAAACAACAGGCTTCGGCGTGATGCGCTCGTTCAAGGGCTATACCACCAACGAGTTTGGCATCCGCACCAGCTGCTATGCCGACTTTGCTGCCATGCCTCTGCCCAGCGGAAACCTGAACGTAACGGGTGTGCTCACTTGCTACAAATCGAGCGACAGATACAACGCTACCGTTCAGTTGCTGCTGCGTCAGTACTCTGACATCGAGGTGCTCTCTGAAGCACAAAACAAATAAGCCACGGCTTTTGGCTACTTATAAATATACATAATTATTAATATTACATTACACAGTAAAAAAATATATCATTTATATGAAAAAGATAATGTATTCAATGCTTGCCTTCATGATGGCAGCATTCACATTCACCAGTTGCGAGGACGTTCCCGCTCCTTATGGTCTGCCTAATGGTGGTACTGAAGGTGGTAGCACAACATTGCCCGAAGGTACATTCCTTAATGCCGACTTCACTAATTCACTTGGCAAGTTTAAGTCGATGTCTGCTGAAGGCGATGGCTCTATCCAGTGGAAAATTAACTACTCAAGCGCATGCATCACTGGCTATGACAAGTGGGACGGCGCTGATACCAAGAGCAACAAGGCTGGCGTAACCTATCTCGTTAGCCCCGAGGTTGACCTTACCAATGCCACCGAGGCTCATGTAGAGCTTAATCAGGCTCTGAAGTATGAAAGAGCTGATATTAATACAAACAACTCGCTGCTCATCACTGACAACTTTACTGGCGATGTGAAAACTACCACATGGAAACAGTTGCCCTATAACACCGATGGTCTTAATGATGCCAGCACAAAGGATTTTGTTTTCGTAACGAGTGCTGCCAATATTCCTGCCGAGTTTATGGGCAAAAAGGTTGTGATCGCATTGCGTCACACTTGCTCTGACACACAATCGTCAACATGGGAGGTGAAGAACCTCAAAGTGTTGGCAGGCAAGGCAAACGTTACTGTACCCGATACCCCTGTAACTCCTGATACTCCTTCGGCTAATCCGCAAGGCAAGGGTACCGCTGAGGATCCCTTCAACGTTGACGCTGCTTTGAAATATATCACCGACGGTGGCGATGCAAATACTGAAGTTTACATCAAGGGTAAGATCTCGAAGGTTGTGAAATATAATGCAAACTATAACAACATCAACTACAACATCGTTGACGAGAAGTCGGGCCAGGAACTTCAGGTATATGCTGGCTTGGGCTTAGATGGTGCTAAATTCCAGGCGCTCACCGATCTTAAGGTAGGTCAGGTTGTTGTAATCTGCGGTAAACTGACTACATATAACGGTACCAAACAGGTTGGTATGAACAGCAAGATTATCTCAATCACTGGCGAAGGCGAAGCTCCCGCTCCCGATGAAACTGTTGGTGACCTCACCACTCCTAACGGCGACTTCGAGGCATGGGTAAACGGTCAGCCCAACAACTGGGTTACGACTTCTAAAGCTGGCAATGCTACCTTGGCACAGAGCAAAGACGCTCACAGCGGAAAGTTTGCTGTTGAGGTTACCCACGTGGCTTCTCAGAATAAGCGTATTGGCTATAAGGAAACTGCTTTAAAGGCTGGCGAATATACCGTTACGTTCTACGTTAAGGGTACTGCAGGCACTACTGCTGTACGCCCTGGTATGGTGAAGGTTGTTGACAACGTTGCTGACAGCAAAAACTATAATTATGGCGACTATGTAAACGATATCCCCAACAGCGAGTGGAAGGAAGTGACTCAAAAACTGACTATCACTGAAGATGGTCTTTACTGCTTTGTTATCATGGTGCCGAAGAACGCTGCCAGCAACGCTCTTATCGACGACTTCAAGGTTACCTTCGGTGGCACTGCTATCATCAAGTAAAAAAAACTTCTTACTGCATCTAATGATACGATGCATAAATGATGGCTCTTGTTTATCGATGGCCATCTGTTAACAAGATAAACCGCCTTGCTATACAAGCCATTATGGCTGATAGCAAGGCGGTTTTGTACGTTTTAACCTCTTTTTTGCTTGTCGTGATGTAATTGTCTTTCAAAAATTTGGCTACATGAATGTTTTTATCTAACTTTGCAGTCCGAAACCGAAAAGTGTAATGTGCTGAACATAATACATAATAATGTGTTGAAACAAGACATTGAATAGTGATTGGCACAACACCATAAGAACAGATAATTATATATTAAATTAAAAATAAGAATAAACAAAATGAAAAAAGGTATCCATCCCGAAAACTATCGCCCCGTCGTATTTAAGGATATGTCCAACGGCGATATGTTCCTTACAAAATCTACATGCAAGACTACAGATACAGTAGAATTTGAAGGCGAAACTTACCCTGTGGTAAAAGTCGAAATCTCTAGCACCTCTCACCCCTTCTATACTGGTAAGAGCAAGCTGGTTGACACTGCTGGTCGCGTAGACAAGTTCATGAGCCGCTTCGGTAAGATTCGCAAGTAATACAGCATATATCTACCACTACTCTTTTTAATTGACGTCTGAACGTTGGCAAGCACGTGCATCGGCTGTAGCAATGCCAAGGCAGAATGAGCAATAAAGAGTGAGCGAACTTATATTTTTGGAAAGTGTGTTCTGGCGTAGTTGCATATACGCGGGAACACACTTTCTTTTTTTATTCTAACGCTTCGTCACATACGGCCACTTGTGTGTTAACTTAAGGCAAGTGAAGTAAAGTGACGACTTTCTCTTATTTATATTTTATTTCTTTCTAATGAACATCAATATGAAACATCGTTTTATGATATGGGCACATTGGGCAGTATTGCTTTTAATGGTACTGTCGTTTGCGGCCTGTGGCAGCGATGGGGGTAATGGTGATGGTTCAGGCTCGGGTTCTTCCGTAGCGAAGAACGAAAACCAAAACCCCGCCAGTGGTTACAATACAAATAAAACGTCGTTAAAGGCTGCACAGCGTATGGAATTTCCGAATATTAAGAAACCCGCTGCCAACTATTATGTTATTGTGCATACGCTTTCAGGTACGGCTAACCAATACTCGTATGCTGGCAAAAACTATACCTTCGATGCCGACGGCATTAACTTCTGCACCATTTGGGACACGAATAAAAAGTCGCAACTTTGCTCTTGCTATCGCTTGCACCGCGGTTATGGCGGTTCGCATAATCGTGTGATAGGTCTTACCTATCCTGCCGACGACGACCTGCCTTCACAGTATCGCATTGACGATTATATGCGAGGCTCGGGCTTTCAACACGGCCACATCTTACCGCAAACAGAGCGCACCTTCTCTTACGATGCCAACCGTCAGACCAACTATCTCACCAATATGCAGCCGCAGTATCCGCAGTTTAACGGTTACGACGATAAGGACAACTCACACACGGGTTTGTGGCTACTCATGGAGGGCAAGGTACAGAAACTTGCTAAACGCCTTAGCGCCAACGATACGCTGTTTGTGTGCAAAGGTGGTACCATTCAGGAGGGGCAGGTGTTGAAGAAACTAAAGAACCAGATGATTGTGCCCAAGTATTTCTTTATGGCTGTGCTGAGAAAAACACAGAGTGGTTATAGCGCCTTTGGCTTTTGGACCGAGCACCTGAGCTCGTATGTTCCTTCAAACTATAATTTGCGACAGAACGCTATGTCGATTGCCGAATTGGAAAAACTTACTGGCATCGACTTCTTCTGCAATCTGCCCGACGATATTGAGGAAAAGGTAGAGAAAAGCTTTTCTCCTATCTTATGGGATTTCTAAAACAATAGCCCCATTCTCGAGTTTCGCATGAACCTAACAACGTTTGTTGGGCGCTCATGCGAAACTTGTATTCATCAAACACATACACGCAATCAACAAACAATTACTTACGAACAATAACTTACAAGCTACTATGATCAAAAGAAAAACATTTTATTCTGCTTTGCTGCTTATGGCTCTGCCTGTTTCTGGTACCGTGGCTATGAACACCCATTGGGGCAGTAGCGTTTCAGAAACGGCTTTGGCTTCGTCTTCGGCTTCGTCAACAGCATCTTCATCAGCATCTGATGCTAATCATTTTATTACCGATGCTACGTATCGTAAAAAAGTGGACGATACCTTCAACAGCCGTATCTCTTTTATAGGTAAACAATTTTTTAATACGAAGGGGCTGAAGGCCACTGCTCAAGAGCGCGAAGCCTTGCAGTTCTTGTATGCCTATATGCCGCTGGCCGATGTCACCGACTACACCACCGCCTTCTTCCTTCAGAATGTGCGCAGCAGTTTTGCGGCCCGCAATGAGATGGCGTGGGGCGAAAAGGTGCCCGAACTGCTGTTCCGCCACTTCGTGTTGCCTATCCGCATTAACAACGAGAACCTTGACAATTCGCGCATGGAGTTCTACAAAGAGCTGCGCGACCGTGTGAAGGGCAAAAATATGTATGATGCTATTCTTGAGGTGAACCACTGGTGCCACGAAAAGGTGTCGTATCAGCCTTCTGATGGCCGCACATCGGCACCGCTGGCCACAGTGCGCTCGGCTTATGGTCGTTGTGGCGAGCAGAGCACCTTTACCGTGGCTGCCTTGCGTGCTGTAGGCATTCCTGCCCGACAGGTATACACCCCGCGCTGGGCACATACCGATGATAACCACGCTTGGGTAGAAGCTTGGGCCGATGGCACATGGTACTTTTTGGGAGCCTGTGAGCCAGAGGCGGTCCTGAACCTGGGCTGGTTTAATGCGCCCGCCTCGCGTGCCTTGCTGATGCACACCAAAGCTTTTGGCGACTATAATGGTCCTGAAGAGGTGATGCTTCGCACGGCAAACTATACTGAGATTAACCTCATAGGCAATTATGGCGAGACGGCTCGTGCCGACTTTCGTGTTGTGGATGCCGCTGGCAAGCCTGTTGAGGGCGCTCGCGTTGACTTTAAGATATACAATTATGCCGAATATTGCACCGTGGTAACCAAATATACGGGTGCCGATGGTAGCACCTTCCTTTCGGCTGGTAAGGGCGATATGATGGTGTGGGCTTCAAAGAACGGCAAGTATGGCTTTGGCAAAGTGTCGTTTGGCAAAGATCGTGAGCTCACCGTGCGCCTCGACCACGATGCCACACAGGCTTATGCGCAGTGCGACACCTTCGATATTGTTCCCCCCGTGGGCAAACCTAATTTGCCTGAGGTAACGCCTGCTCAAAAGGCGGCTAATGATGTGCGTTTGGCTTACGAAGACTCGATTCGTCATGCTTACCTCGCCACCTTCTATACGCCCGAAACGGCGCGTAAGGCATGTGATGCCAATGGCCTTCCTGCCGACGAGGTGGCTCCGCTCTTGGTGGCTTCGAGTGGCAATCATGCCATCATCCTGCAGTTCTTGGTTAAGAACAAGGCAAACCTCGACCGTGCCATCGCTTTGCTGAAGACGCTTCGCCCCAAAGACTTGCGTGATATGCCTATGGATATTCTCGACGACAATATGTTGGCCGAAAGTGCTCAGCTTTGCCCCCGTGTTGAAGACGAGATGATTATTCATCCCTTCAAACATTTCTTCGAGAAAACATTTAGCAAGGCCGATGCCGACCGCTTCCGTCAGAACCCCGATGCACTGGCCGAATGGGTAGAGAAAAACGTGCGCCTGAACCCCGATACCAAAGCGTTAGCCATTGCCCAAACGCCTATTGGCGTATGGCAGTCGCGTCTTACTGATAACCGTTCGCGTAAGATTTTCTTTGTCGATGTAGCCCGCAGCTTGGGCATCGAGGCTCGTGTTGATGCTGTAACCAAGAAGACGCAATATCGTAAAGACGGACAGTGGGTTGACGTGCTCTTCGGACAAAAAGCGCAAATGGCGGCCACAGGCACCCTGAAACTGACCTATACCGACAATGGCGTGATTGATAACCCCAAGTATTACAGCCACTTTTCATTGGCCCGCGTTAATGCTGATGGCACCACCGCATTGCTCGAGTATGACGACAGTGGCGAGGTGACATGGGCTAACACCTTCCGCGATGGCGTGTCGCTCGATGCTGGTCAGTATCTTCTTGTTACAGGCACACGTCTGGCTGATGGCGGTGTAATGTCGGCTATGCAGATGTTTACCGTTGAGGCTGGTAAGACCACTACCTTGCCCATGCTGCTGCGTACCTCAACCACCGCTGTAACGGTGATTGGCAATTTCGACTCTGAGTCGACCTTCCAAAAGATGGATGGTAGCACTGTGAACATCTTGTCGCAAACAGGACGTGGCTACTTTATCACGGGCCTGATAGGGGTAGGGCAGGAGCCTACCAACCATGCGCTGAAAGATATTGCTAAGGTGGCCAGCGCTTTTGATAAGTGGAACCGCCCCTTGCTGCTGCTCTTCGAAGACGAGGCCGCTGCTGCTAAGTTTAAGCCCGCCGAGTTTGAGGGCCTACCCAAGAACATCATCTTTGGCATTGACAAGGGTGGTGCCATTCGTAAGCAGATAGCTGCTAACATGAACCTGTCGCACCCCAACTTGTCGCCCATCTTCTTCATCTCCGATACCTTCAACCGCGTGGTTTACCTCTCGCAAGGCTATACCATCGGTTTGGGTGAACAGATGGAACTGGTGATAAAGAAACTGTAAGCTAACATCTACTCCAATAAACGAATAATTATTAATCAGAACAAAAACAAGAAAATAGCAGAACGATGAGTACTTTAACCATTTGTATTGTTATTGCTTTCGTCTTTGGCTATCTTTGCATAGCCATGGAGAGTCTTACAAAAGTGAACAAAGCAGCCGTAGCGTTGCTGATGTTCGTGGCGTGTTGGACCCTGTATATGTTCGACCCCACGCAGTTTCTTCAACTCATGCATCCCGACTTTATGGCTTCGGCAGCCGAGGCCACGGGCGCTAATGCGGTGCTGGATAAGGTGACGACGATTGTGCAAGAGCACCTGGGCGACACCTCTACCACCCTGTTCTTCTTGATGGGTGCCATGACCATTGTCGAGATTGTTGACCAGAACGGCGGCTTCAACTGGGTGCGAGGTGTGATGAAAACGAAGTCGAAGCGGGCGTTGTTATGGCGCATCGCCTTTATGACCTTCATCCTGTCGTCCATTCTCGACAACCTCACTACCAGCATCGTGATGATTATGATATTGCGCAAACTCGTCAGCAACCATGCCGACCGCATCATCTATGCTTCGTTAGTGATTATTGCTGCCAACTCGGGTGGCGCCTTCTCGCCCATAGGCGATGTTACCACCATTATGCTGTGGAACAAGGGCCTTATTACGGCGCTGGGCGTTATTACTGAGATACTTGTTCCCTCAATCATTTCAATGGTTATTCCTGCTTTTATTTTGCAGTTTATGCTTAAAGGCGACCTTGATATGCCCAACCAAAACGAGGGCGCTGTTGATGCTGGCGACTTCACCGCCACACAACGTAAGGTGGTGTTTGTCTTGGGCGTAGGTGGCTTGATGTTTGTGCCCGTCTTCAAAGGCCTTACAGGCCTGCCACCGTTTGTAGGCATCTTGTTGGTGCTGGGCGTGCTGTGGACAGCAACCGAAATATTCTACCGTCACCTACATCGCGCTGGCGATGCTGAGGGCACACAGAAGCGTGTTACCAAACTGCTGTCGCGTGTTGATATGAGCACCATCTTGTTCTTCTTAGGTATCTTGATGGCTGTGTCGTGCTTGTCAGAGGTTGGCGTGTTGGCCTCGCTGGGCAAGGGCCTGAACACCGTGTTTGATGGCAACCACTATATGGTAACAGGCATTATTGGTGTGCTGTCGAGCATTGTTGATAATGTGCCCCTTGTGGCTGGCTGCATGGGTATGTATCCGCTGGCGCCCACTGGCGATATGGCCGTTGATGGCGTGTTCTGGCAACTGTTAGCCTACTGTGCTGGTGTGGGTGGATCAATGCTTATCATTGGTAGCGCTGCTGGCGTGGTGGTGATGGGCTTAGAGCGTATCACCTTTGGTTGGTACATGAAGCACATCACATGGATAGCCTTTGTAGGTTATATTTGTGGCATCATTAGCTATTGGCTCCTTCGTACCTTCGTGTTTACCGCATAACCACCTTATAAGTATAAAGAACAAAAAACGAGACGACCTAAAGGATGTATCTCCTTCAAGTCGTCTCGTTTTCTTTTTATTTATTCGCTTGCTTTATTTATTCGCTTGCTTTATATTTATTCGCTTACCTATTTCTTCGCTTCCCTTCTTTTGGGGGCTCGGTTTATCGTTTGCTCAGCTTCATCGGGGCCTTAAACGTGTAGGTCATGTTGGCCTGTCGTGTGCCGAAGGTCTTGCCTGTGCTCGTAGCGGTGCTGTCGGCGCCAAATTCAACGTTAGGCTTTGCCAGCGTGGTGCGTGTCAGGTCAAACTTAATAATCTGTCGTTGTGCATAGTTGTTAAACACGCCATGGAAACGTTTGTCGGTGGTGCTGAGCGAGAAGCCGCCATCCCATTCGGTGGTAAACACATAGCCCGAGTTGTCATACTTGATGCTGATGTCGCCCGTCTTGGGGTCAATGTACCAGGCAAAGCGCAGTTCTTGCGAGTCGTACAACATGTTGCCATCGTTGTCGTATATATAGTTGCCATAGTCGTCAAGGGCGGGAGTGTAGTCGGTCTCGCGTCCGCGTCCGTTCAGCGAATTCGAGTTGTATTGGTCAAACTCAAAGTCGGCATACATCGTTTCGGCTTGCAGCTGGCCATGGTCATAATATTGATATTCAATCATGCCTGTCCAGTATCCGCGCAGGGCGGCTGCTTCAGCGTTCAGTGTGCTATTGCCATAGTTGAAGGGGTCCTGATACCAGTCATAGTCGTCATACCAATCTTCGTAGTAGTTGTAGTAGTCCCACGGTTCATCGTCGTCGCAGCTGGTAAAGGTGAACATCGACAGCGCCAGGAAGAGTGCTACTGTAAGCTTTTGGGTCCATTTCATCGTTTTCATAGTTATATCGTTTTTATTTGTTTCTGTTGCAAATGTATGGCTTTTCTTTTATCCATGCAAGGTTAAAATCCCTACTCGTGCGTAGGATTTCCCCTATTCCTTCATCTCGTTTCGCCCCGCTTTCCCGTTATCCATAGCCCAGCAAAGGTGATGAAGCCGTTCAGCAGCAACAGTTCGTAGCCAAACTGGTAGCCCAGCCAAGTGCGTGTGCCATAGTCGAGCAGGCCACACACGATAGGGGCTGCCACAGCAATATAGGGCACAGCAGCATCCGACACAGCGTGGCGCGTAAACAGTCCGTAGGCGAACAGGCCCAGCAGCGGGCCATAGGTGTATGAGCACAGAATGTAGATGGCGTCAATAACGCTGGTGCTGTTCACCACCTTAAAGCCTAAGATAAACAGCACAAACACGAGGGCAATGCCCAAATGGGCCCGTTTGCGCAACTGTTCGTTGTGGCTCTGTGCGCAAATGTCTACACAAAAGCAGGTGGTAAGGGCCGTAAGGGCCGAGTCGGCGCTGGAGAACGAGGCCGCCACCACGCCAATGGTGAACAGCACCACCACCGTTTGCCCCAGCACGCCTGTGGCAGCAAACATAGGCATCAGTTCGTCGCCACGTGTGGGTAACGGTGCGCCTGTGTGCTGTGCCAGATAGATGAGCAGCACGCCTAAGAACAAGAACAATAGGTTTACGGGAACGAAGGCAAACCCATAGCAGCACATATCTTTTTGTGCCTCGCGCAGGGTCTTACAGGTTAGGTTCTTCTGCATCATGTCTTGGTCAAGGCCCGTCATCACAATTACGATAAAGATACCACTGATAAACTGCTTCCAGAAGTTTTGCTTCGACACCCAATCGTCGAACACAAAGATGCGGCTGTGGCTATCGGCCCATACCGTGCTAATGGCTTCGCTGGTTGTCATGTCCAGCATCTGCATAACATGGCCTATAATGAGCACCAGCGCCGTAAACATGCACAGGGTTTGAAAGGTGTCGGTCCACACCAGGGTCTTGATGCCTCCCTTGCGGGTGTATAGCCAGATGAGGGCCACCATTACCGTAACATTTACTATGAAGGGTATGCCTACGGCGTCGAGCACAAAGCGTTGCAGCAGCATGCACACCACATAAAACTTTACCGCCGACCCTGCCAACTTTGACAGCAGGAAGAAGGCGGCACCCGTTTTATACGACCGCTTGCCCAGCCTTGTGCCCAGATAGGTGTATATGGTGGTGAGCCCGCTCTTATAATAAATGGGTAGCAGCACCAGCGCAACCACAAAATAGCCGAGGATAAAGCCCAGGCAGGTTTGCAGATAACTCATGTTTGAGGTGAGCACCATACCAGGCACCGACACAAAGGTGATGCCCGATATCGAGGCGCCCACCATGCCAAATGCCACCATATACCATGGCGACTGTCGGTTTCCGCGAAAGAAGGTGTTGTTGTCGGCCTTATGTCCCGTGATACGGCTGAAGCCGATGAGGGCCAGAAAATAAACCAGAACGGTAATGATGATAACCATTGTTTCAGCGTTTCTTTAATCGTTGTTTTATCTCATACGAGTATTGTCGTGCAAAATTACACATTATCTTTTATATAAATATGTTTTTGATAGCATTTAGTGCCTGTTTTCTGCCTTTGTGTTTTATAATCGGTTATTTGTTTTGTCAAAACGAAATTTTATTTTAACTTTGTACCTTGAAGTTTTGCTTGTAGAAGATAGGCGAAACAATAGAAAATGACACAACTAAAAACTATATTTTATGATGAGTAAACGTAAGAAATATCTTCTCGACGAAGAACAGCTCCCCACACAGTGGTACAACATACAGGCCGACATGCCTACCAAACCTTTGCCACCTCTCAACCCTGCCACACGCAAACCGATGAACGCCGACGACCTGTCGCACATCTTCAGCAAAGAGTGTTCGCGCCAAGAGCTTGATGTTGAGCACGCATGGATTGATATTCCTGAAGAGGTGCAAGACAAGTATCGCTTTTACCGTTCTACCCCCTTGGTGCGTGCCTATGCCTTGGAGAAAGTACTCGACACACCCGCACACATCTATTTTAAGAACGAGAGCGTAAACCCCTTGGGCTCGCATAAAATCAATTCGGCCATACCACAATGCTACTACTGCAAGCAAGAGGGCATAACCAATGTTACCACTGAGACGGGTGCCGGACAGTGGGGTGCAGCCCTCAGCTATGCCGCCAGCGTTTATGGCCTGTCGGCAGCCGTATATCAGGTAAAGATATCAATGCGCCAGAAACCCTATCGCAGCAGCATCATGCGCACTTTTGGTGCCGAGGTTACAGGCTCGCCCTCAATGTCTACCCGTGCGGGTAAAGACATCATCACGCGCGACCCTAACCATCAGGGCTCGCTGGGCACCGCCATCTCAGAGGCTGTTGAATTGGCCACCACCACACCCCACTGTAAATATACGCTGGGATCGGTGCTGAACCATGTGGCGTTACACCAAACGGTGATTGGTCTTGAGGCCGAAAAGCAGATGGAGATGACTGGCGAATATCCCGACCAGGTGATTGCTTGCTTTGGTGGCGGTAGCAACTTTGGTGGTTTGGCCTTCCCCTTCATGCGTCACAACATTCTTGAGGGTAAGAAAACCGAGTTTATTGCGGCCGAGCCCGAGAGCTGCCCTAAGCTCACCCGTGGTAAGTTTGAATACGACTTTGGCGATGAGGCGGGCTATACCCCCTTGCTGCCTATGTTTACGCTGGGTCACGACTTTAAGCCCGCCAACATTCATGCTGGTGGCTTGCGCTATCATGGCGCTGGTATGATTGTGTCGCAGCTTATTAAAGATAAGATGATGCACGGTGTTGATATTCCGCAGCTCGAAAGTTTCGAGGCGGGCTTGCTCTTCGCTCGCACCGAGGGCATCATTCCTGCTCCCGAAAGCTGCCACGCCATCGCTGCCACCATACGCGAGGCAAAGAAATGTAAGCTCACGGGTGAGAAGAAAACCATCCTTTTCTGTCTTTCAGGTCATGGCCTGATTGATATGACGGCCTACGACAGCTACCTTAACGGCGACCTGCAAAACTATGCCGTGAGCGATGCTGAGATTAAGAAGAGTTTAGATAATGTAGAATAATATTTTTCAACTTGAGTTAGGGATAAAACCGTTTTTATTTATCCTTAACTCAAGTTTTCAATCTCTCTCAGCACCTTCACGGCCTCGCCCACGGTGGCAATATCGCTCACCACCATGGCACGTTTACCTTTAATTTCTTTCAGATTGCAGCGACGCGGATGGCTACCTATGTATTGTATCACCTTGTCGAAGGCGGCACTGTGATAGTAGGGGCTGTCGGGGTTGCTCACAAACTGCATTTGCATGCGCCCTTGCTTTAAAATGAGTTTTTCGCAGCCCAAGCGTTTACCCAGTCGGCGCAGCGGCACCACCTGTAGCAGCTCTTCGCCCTCGTGGGGGATGGGACCGAAACGATCGGCCAGACGCTGGCGATAGGCATCGAGGTCGCGGTCGTCGCTAATGTTGTCGAGCTCGCGGTAAAGCAGCATACGCTCGCTGCTGCCAGGCACATACTGGTCGGGGAAATACATCTCGAGGTCGCTCTCTACGGCACAGTCTTCTACAAATTCGTCGCCCGTAAACTGTCGGCCCTCGGCCATCTCGTCGTGGTAGAGGTCGGCAAATTCGTCGTTCTTCAGTTCGGTAACGGCCTGATTTAAAATCTTTTGATAGGTTTCATAGCCCAGGTCTTCCATAAAGCCGCTCTGCTCGGCGCCCAGCAGGTTGCCAGCACCGCGTATGTCGAGGTCTTGCATGGCAAGGTTGAAGCCGCTGCCCAGTTCTGAGAAGGTCTCCAGCGCTTCCAGTCGGCGGCGTGCCTCGGGCGAGAGCACGGCCTTGGGGGGCGCCAGCAGATAGCAGAAGGCTTTGCGGTTTGAGCGTCCCACACGTCCGCGCATCTGGTGCAGGTCTGAGAGGCCAAACTTATGAGCATCGTTAATGATGATGGTGTTGGCGTTTGAAATGTCGATGCCGTTTTCAACGATGGTGGTTGATAGCAACACGTCATAATCATAATTCATAAAGCCCACCAGTATCTTCTCCAGTTCGTCGGGAGGCATCTGTCCGTGTCCGATGGCAATGCGCACGTCGGGCACATATTTATGTATAAGGTTGGCTATCTCTTGCAGGTTGTTTATGCGGCTGCACACAATGTAGGCTTGACCGTTACGGCTCATCTCAAAGTTGATGGCATCGGCAATCACCTCGCCGCTGAAGGTAGAAAGGGTGGTTTGTATGGGGTAGCGGTTGGGTGGGGGAGTGCGCATAATGCTCATATCGCGGGCACCCATGAGCGAGAATTGTAGGGTGCGCGGAATGGGTGTGGCCGACATGGTGAGGGTGTCGACATTGGTTTTCAGTTTGCGCAACTTCTCTTTCGTTGATACGCCAAACTTCTGTTCTTCGTCAATGATGAGCAGTCCTAAGTCTTTCCATACCACACTCTTACCTATTAGTTTGTGGGTGCCCACCAAGATGTCTACTTTGCCTTCTTTCAGGTCTTGCAGCACCTCGCGGGTTTGTTTTGCGGTGCGGGCACGCGATAGGTAGTCGACCCGTACAGGAAAACCTTTCAGTCTCGACTTAAATGTTTGATAATGTTGATAGGTCAGCACGGTGGTGGGCACCAGCACGGCCACTTGTTTCGAGTCGCAAGCTGCTTTGAAGGCAGCGCGAATGGCTACCTCGGTCTTGCCAAAACCTACATCGCCACACACCAGGCGATCCATTGGCTTGGCCTGTTCCATGTCGGCCTTCACATCTTGCGTAGCCTTCAGCTGGTCGGGGGTGTCGTCGTATAAGAAGCTGGCCTCCAGCTCGTGCTGCATAAACGAGTCGGCACTGAAGGCATAGCCTTTCTCGTGTCGGCGTTTGGCATACAGGCGTATCAGGTCGCGAGCTATGTCTTTAATCTTCTTCTTGGCCTTTTCCTTCAGGCGCTCCCAGGCGCCTGTGCCCAAGGTGCTGAGGCGTGGAGCCTCGCCAGCCGTACTGCTGCGATACTTGCTGATTTTGTAAAGCGAATGTATGCTTACGTCAACAATGTCGCCGTGCTGATAGATGATGCGTATCACCTCTTGATACGAGTCGCCCACGGGCACGCGCACCAAGCCGCCAAACTTTCCAATACCGAAGTCGACGTGCACGATAAAGTCGCCAGGTTCCATCTCTTGCAGCTCTTTCATCGTGAGTGCCATCTTGCCAGCACGGGCGGTGTCGCTGCGCAAACTGTATTTATGGAAACGGTCAAATATCTGGTGGTCAGTGAAGAAGCATGCCTTTACGGTGTTGTCGGCAAAGCCTTCGTGCAGGGTGTGGTTGATGGGGGTGAAGGGCAAATCTTCACCTTTGGTCTTCACCTCGTCCGAGTCGAAGATGTCGCGCAAACGGCGGGTTTGCTTCTCGCTGTCGGCCAAGATGTATAGCTTGTAGCCCATCAGCACATAGTCGGCCAAGGAGCGGGTGAGCAAGTCGAAATTTTTGTGGAACAGGGGCTGAGGGGTGATGTCGAACGAAAGGGTGAGCTGGGGCGTGCCAAGGGGCTGATGGCCAAACTCGATGCGGCGAAAGGCGGCAATGCCTTCTTTAAAATGGGTGCAGCTCACCAGTTGGCTGTCTCTGCTCATGGCCTGCATGATGGCTTTCTGCTCCATCTCGGTGGCACCCTCAAGACGCTCGGCAAGGGCTTGCTGGGTGAAGCCTTCGTCGTAGATGCGGGCAATGGTGTCGCACACATACGACAGGTCTTTAACGGCGATAAGGGCGTCGGAAGGTAGAAAACTGGTTAGCGGCATCTTCTCTTCGGCCATCGTCGATAGCTCGGGCACAATCTCTATCTTTGTCTTCTTCTCTTTTGATAGCTGATCTTCTACCGTGAAGGTGCGAATGGTGTCAATCTCGTCGCCGAAAAAGTCGATGCGGTAGGGCCACTCCGAACTGTACGAATATACATCTAATATGCTGCCACGGGCCGCAAACTGCCCTGGCTCGTAAACATAATCAACACGTTGAAAACCTAATGATAGCAAGGTATTCTCGGCTTCAACGATGTCTACCGTCTGACCTACCTGAAGGCTCAGCGTGCGCTCGTCAAGGCGCTGCTTCGACACGACAAGCTCGCTCAGCGCCTCGGGGCACGTCACGATAAAGAGGGCTCCTTCTTCTGCCTTCTTGCTGCGCTGCGACAGGCGGCTCAGCACCTCGGTGCGAAGTATCTCGTTGGCAGCATCGCGCTGACCATATTTCACGGCTCGGCGGTATGATGAGGGGTAGAAGAGCACGTTGCCAGTGCCCATTATCTGGGTGAGGTCGTGGTAGAAATAGCCCGCCTCGTCGGCATCTTGTAGCACGAAGACGATGAGGCCGCCATGCCGTAAGGCCAACGACGAGAAAAAGAGGGGAGCCGACGATGCTAACAAACCTCGTAGGTAAAAGGTTTTTATCTGCGTGTCGGCTAAGCCTTTACATAGCGCCGCACACTGGGGCACACTGCCATATATCTCTCTGATGTGCTGAATATCCATCTTCCTGTTCCGTTTTTCGTCTTCTTGATTTTTCTTATATATTATATTGTTATGCAAAGTTAGTGCAATTATAATTAACAGCAAAAATAACAATGTGAATATTTAAAAACAACGCTGCTAACGAAAAATGAAAAGCCAAAACTCTCTTCATGATTAAGGCTTGGTGAGGCAAGCAAAACGTAAAACTGCATAAATATACAAAAAGGTAGGGTAGAAGATAAAAATGAGTGTTTACAAATATTTACAAAACATCTGTTAAAATAGTAATAGATTGTAATTTAAAACAGGGTAAATACTTTTACTTTTCAAAGTTGATACTTCTCGTTTGCAAAAGCATGGGTTTCACCTCCTGAAACCCATGCTTTCACACCCTAAAACCCTTGGTTTCACAGCCTGAAACCCATGCTTTCAGACTGTAATTTGATGGGTTTCTCAATCCACTCTCCATACTGTATATTTATGCAAGAAAATGAATAAATATACAGAACTACTTAGCGCCAATTCTCACTGCCCCAAACATAGTAGTACAGGGTCTCCGTGCCCTGTACTCCAGCACCCAAAATAAACAGCCCCACCCCCAACCCCTCCTCGCTGGAGAGGGG
>ERZ1026852.144-NODE-144-length-49685-cov-12.001148_pt1 | contig 49685 bp, 36 predicted proteins | sample MGYA00380156_ERZ1026852 | MGnify/ENA primary metagenome ERZ1026852 (study PRJEB33269, sample SAMEA4719792) | human gut metagenome | biome: human-associated habitat; feature: organic feature; material: feces | place: Cameroon | collected 2013-10 ...
ATACAAATCCATGATTATCATCCCCATTTCAAGCGATTTCCTATTGCAAAATTAGCACAAATGCACGAAACTGCAAAATAAAACGGCAATATTTTGCATGCGTGAGGACATTTGTGTGGACAACTTTTCTATTCTTTTTCCTGGCTTTGTCACTCAAAAAATCGCCAAACTCTTTGATGGAGATTTTTGGGGTACGCAATGACGAAGGCTGGAAAATGGAGTGGTTTGACCCCAACCCATCTTTATGAAAGCCTGTAACCTGTTTGAACGATGAGGTAGGTTGAAACGAACACATCATATCAACATATTATATAGTATATTAAAAGTCACGTATTTATATATTAAATGATATGTTATGCAGTCTATCTAATCTTCTGAGGGATAAAACCATTATCAAGGCAGAACAATAATACGCAGACCAACGTTTCTCTGATGATGGAGTGGTTTTACAATTAGATTGGATGATGAGTGGCGTTGATAGTGAAGAGCGTTTCCGTGAACGCATCAAGGAAGACTTGAAAGACTTGGAGGTGCTTGAAAAGGAATATGCCACTAAAGACTGGAGTTTTTCAGATGACAATGATGAATACCTGGTGTAATATATCATTAAATAAATAAAAATAATTACCTTTGCATATTATATGATGATTTAGATATGGCAAAAAATACGATGGGTACGAAATTACCAAGAAAATTGGAACAGAAAATGCAGATTGTGGGTGAACAGATAAAACTGGCTCGCTTGCGCAGGAATCTGAGCGTGGCTCAGGTGGCAGAACGTGCTACCTGTTCTCCATTGACTGTGTCACGTATAGAGAAAGGTGCGCCAACCGTGTCTATCGGTATCTATTTGCGTGTTTTGTATGCCTTGCAACTTGATGAAGATATACTATGGCTTGCCAAAGAAGACAAAATGGGAAAAGCTTTGCAGGATTTGAGCTTGAAGACAAGGGTACGAGCCTCTAAAAAAGAATAAGCTATGAAGAAATTGTATGTATATGCCGATTTTGACTGGCTTAAAGAAATAGAACTCATCGGAGAATTGGGCTATGAAACTCTTCGTGGCTCAGACAGCTATTGTTTTACTTTTAGTAATGAATGGCTGTCGCAGCATGGAGATTTGTTTTTGAGTGATGACCTAAATAACTATCCTGGTCAACAATATACGCAACCTGGAAAAGATATATTCGGATGTTTCTCGGATGCCTTGCCCGACCGATGGGGGCGTACTTTATTATTGCGACGTGAACAGATTGAAGCTGCTGAAGAGAAAAGATCGATTCGCAGACTGTCTTCTTTTGATTTCCTGACGGGTATTGATGACTTTTCTCGGATGGGTGGGTTTCGCTTCAAGGAAGACCCCAATGGAAAATTTATCAATGTGAGTGAGTCATTGCAGATACCACCATTGACAGATATTAGGGAGTTGATAGCGGCGAGTGAAGAAATAGAAAAGAGTGAAGGAAAGAACATTCTTCCTGACCAGAAGTGGATTTTTCAACTCGTTCAGCCTGGTTCTTCATTGGGGGGAGCACGACCTAAGGCCAATGTAATAGACGCGGATAAAACTCTATACGTTGCAAAGTTCCCATCACGTAAAGATGATTACGATACCGGACTTTGGGAATATTTCAGCCATTTACTTGCTATAAAGTCAGGGATAAATGCGGCGACAACAAAGGTGCTGACAATAGGAGAGAAATACCATACATTGCTCTCAAAGCGTTTTGATAGAACACAAGAAGGCAAACGAATTCATTTTGCATCAGCAATGACTCTCTTAGGATTGGAAGATGGAGATAATGCAACAAATGGACATGGCTATCTGGATATAGTTGACTTTATCCTCCAGAATTGTACAGATGTAGAACGTAATTTGCAGGAACTCTATCGTCGTGTAGCGTTCAATATCTGCATAGGCAACAGTGACGACCATTTCCGTAATCACGGTTTTCTTTTGACAGCAAGAGGGTGGACATTGTCACCTGCATACGATATGAATCCAACGCTAAATGAATATCAAAGTCTGCTTATCTCAGCTGATTCCAATAAAGCGAAACTGAATATTTTGCTGGATGCTTGCGAAGATTATATGCTCAATCGAAAAACTGCTGAAAAGATTGTCTCGGAGGTAATTGATGCAGTGAAAAATTGGCGAGAATTGGCAATCCGAATAGGGCTATTCAAAAAAGAAATGGATATGTTTGCAGAAGTGTTGGATGAACGGTGTATTACGGAGTAAGATAGATTGCAGATTGATGTATGGAATATTGTTATTAGAATGGTTGCTCTCTGTATTAACATGAATACAAGCAAGCGATAACGCCTGATTTGGGTTTTATCTTTTACTGAATAGTTTTACAATGAAGGAAAAGAAAAGTCGTCTTTTTTCTCTTTCTCACTGTCTTTGTAGCGAATAGCATTGTTAAAAACTTGCATATTGGTGCGATGTTTTATAATTTTGCAGCATGAAAATGTTAAACCGCTTGTTCGGCTTTGATGCCCGAACCATGAATGTGCGCACCGAGGTGATTGCAGGTGCCACTACTTTCCTTACGATGAGTTATGTGCTGGCTGTAAACCCTACCATCCTTGCCACTACGGGCATGGATAAACCAGCGCTTTTTACCAGTACAGCATTGGCCGTAACGTTGGCCACTATGCTGATGGCTCTTATGGCCAAGTTGCCGTTTGCACAAGCTCCCAGTATGGGTTTGAACGCCTTTTTCGCTTTTAGCATGTGCCAGGCTATGGGCCTGACGTGGCAACAGGCGTTGGCCGCCTTGCTGGTTGAAGGCATTATCTTTGTGCTCATCACTTTTCTTAATATTCGTGAGCTTATTCTTGACAGCATACCAGCCAACTTGCGTTACGCTATATCGGCGGGCATAGGTATGTTTATTGCCTTTATCGGCTTGAAGAATGCACACATTATTGTGTCTGACCCCAACACCTTTGTAGCCTTAGGACACTTTACGCCTGCTGCTATCTTGGGTGTGGTGTCGATTTTGCTTAGTGGTGTGTTAATGGCCAAAAACACTAAGGGCGCGCTGTTTATTGCTATCATTGCTACTACATTGTTGAGCATACTGATGGGTGTGACGAAGGTGCCCGAGGGCTGGTTGCCAGTGTCGGCTCCGCATAGCATCGAGCCTATCTTCTGCCAGTTCGACTTCAGTGCCCTCTTCTCGCTCGATATGGCTGTGGTTATCTTCTCACTGCTGTTTGTAAACATTTTCGATACCGTGGGCACCCTTTTGGGCTTGGCTGATAAAACGGGCATTATACGTCCTGATGGCAGTATTCCTCATGTGCGCGAAGCCATGCTGAGCGACGCTATAGGTACGTCGGCAGGTGCCTTGTTGGGCAGTTCAACCATCACTACCTATGTAGAGAGTGCTGCGGGTGTGGCCGAAGGTGGCCGCAGCGGCTTGACATCGGCTGTTACCGCTCTTTTGTTCTTGCTGGCCCTGTTCCTCTCGCCCCTGTTCTTGCTCATCCCTGCTCCTGCCACCAGCGGTGCCCTTGTAATGGTGGGTGTGTTGATGCTCGACTCGGTGAAGAAAATTGAGTTTACCGATATTACTGAAACCTTCCCCGCCTTCATCACCATGATTACGATGGTGCTATGTTACAGCATTGCCGATGGCATATGTTTGGGCCTGTTGAGCTATGTGGCCATGAAGTGTTGCACCTTCAAGCTGAAAGACGTTAACCTCACACTCATCATCCTGGCTGTAATATTTGTGTTGAAGTTTGTTTTAGGTTGAGCCTCTGTGGTTGCTGAAAAAGACTGACGATACTGGCAGCAAAGTTTAAAAAAATTATCTTTTCATGCCATGGGTGGCACACTTTAAGACAGGTGTGGCATCCATGGCTTTTTCTTGCCTCATACGTAGCGCTATTGGCACGTATATTGCGTGTATATGGGTGAGAGCCGAAGCTGAAAGGCACAGGCAATCAGTGAGATACATTAATAATAATAAACATAAAACCCCACCGAGCCGCAAGGCAAAGGGAGGGTGAGAAAAAGATAATTAGGAGGTAATAATTATGTTGTTAGTTCGTAGAAACAATAATCAGAATTGGTTGAACAATTGGTTTGATGATAGCTTCTTTGACACTCAGTGGATGCCCCGCGTAAACGGCATCGCTCCAGCAGTGAACGTTAAGGAAACGACTACCGAATATACAATGGAAGTGGCTGTGCCTGGCTTGAAGAAAGAGTGGGTGCGCATGAACATTGATGCCGATGGCTTGATGAACGTGGCCATTGAGAACAAGATGGAGCACAAGGATGAAGACAAACACACGCATTATCTGCGTCGCGAGTTTGCTTACAGCAATTATGAGCAGACTTATACCTTGCCTGAAGACGTTGATCGCGATAAGATTAGCGCCGAGGTTAAGGATGGTGTCTTAGAGATTGTGATGCCAAAGAATGTTAAGCACGAAGACAAAGACGTTAAACACATTGAAGTGAAATAACGTCGTTGCGAAACTTCAGTTTCCTCAAACCTTCAAGGGCTATGCTCTTGATGGGCGGGCTGAATAAAAATAGCAGATGTGGTTGTGCAAAATAGAAAACACAACCACATTGAACCATAAAAGGACAACAAGAACAACATTGTTAAGATATAGATGTTGTTTTTGTTGTCCTTTTGTTGTTTTTATAAGTGCTGGGTGCTGGAGAACGGGGCGCGGAGGCCACCGTCCTACTTTGAGGGCGCATCAGTATGCGTTTTCATCATATTGTTTGGCCGTTGTATAGACAAGCCCCTCTCTTTATTGTGCTTCGCGCATGGCAGTATATTGCTCTAAGGCTTGCTGAAAAGCCTTGCGAAACAGGTCGGGCTGTTTAATGTGGCTTAGGGTAAACACGTTGTTCTCGAGCGTGCTGATGGCAATGGTGCCACTGTCTGACATGCGCTCGATGGCCGACTGCTGTATGCCAATGCCCTCAACTCTTGATAGCTTAACATCGACAAAGCGCGTTGAGAACACGCCCGTTTTGATGATAACGCGTTGTGAGGTAATCGCTATCTCGGTCTTCTTTATGCGCAGATAGTGGTAAAGCAATACACCTAAGCCCAATAAAAAGACAAAGACGTAAAGCCCTGTGAACGATGACGTGTCGGTATATACTTCGTCATATTCTGACTCGTATGCCGGACTGTCGAGACAGCTCAGCAAGGGCAACGACAGAAATATGAACATTACCACAGGCATTACCCATGTAGTCCATCCGTAATGTGCCCTATACTCGATTTTCTCTTCGTGCTTAAGGCGGGTTGCTACATAACTATTCATGTTGGTTTAATATTGAATTTGGTTCGGTTGTCGGCGCTCACTGGGGGCGCTATTCAATTGCTTTCTGGCCGTGATGACGTATTATCATGTTCAAGGCCAGCTGGAAGAGGATATATATCACCACATCAGAAATAACGATAACGGTGATTTTTGTTACCTTCAGTAGCAGCACATTGATGAGGCAGAACAGCAAGGCCAGTAATAGGATGACAGCTAAACTGGCGTGCTGAGACAGGCCACTACGCATTAGTTTGTGGTGAATATGGTTCTTATCGGGGTGGAAGATTGAGGTGCCTTTGCGTATGCGGGTGAGGGCCACACGCACCACGTCGAAACAGGGCACTATGAGCAGCGTATAAGCCAGCAAGAGGCTGTCGCTGCGGTAGGGCATGATGGCAGTGTTGTTCATAGCAAACTTGATGAACAAGAAGCCTAAGATGAAGCCTATGGTAAGACTGCCCGAGTCGCCCATAAATATCTTTCGCTTCTTCTCGGCCTTGCCAAACAAGTTGTAGTAAAGGTAGGCAGTGATTACCCCCATCATGCCCGACACCATGACGCAGTAAGACCAGATGCCTTCGCGTGCAAAGCAATATAGAAAACCCGTGAGCGAGATAAGGGCCAGACCTGCCGAGAGACCGTCGATGCCATCAATAAGGTTCATGGCGTTGTCGATAAACACCAATATAAACACAGTGATGGGGGCGCCTACCCAGAAGGGTATCTCGTAGATGCCAAATAGGCCATATAGGTCGTTCACCCAAAGGCCTGAGAGGGGCATGAGCGAGGCAGCTATAATTTGTACCACAAACTTGGTGCGGGCACCCAAGCCTACAAGGTCGTCGACAATGCCTACCACATATATCATAAAGATGCTGATGAGGAACACACACGACCACAGCCCCACCTTTACAGGCATGCCTGGCGTAAGACTGCTCAGCACCAGCATGGCTACCAAGAAGGCCAGCAACATGCAAGGCAGAAAGGCCACACCACCCAAACGGGGGATGGCGCTATGATGCACCTTGCGCTCGTTAGGCAAGTCGTACAGCTTACGCTTTAAGCAGAAACTGATAATTTGTGGGGTGAATATAAAGCCGCTGATGGCACTCACAAGGAATGGCAACAGTATGCATAACGTATATTGGTTGGCAAACATGTTTTATCTCTTTATATTCGTGTCTTTATTCTTTTTTTATTATAAATAACTGATAATAATGTAAATTATTGTTTAAGTGTTCCTGTAACTTGTGCCTACGAGTTGTATAACTGCTTATACAGCATGCGTATGCGGTTGGGGTTGAAGATGGAGAGGATGGTTTCTACGTCTACAGGCTTGCCAATGGTGGCTGCTACGTTGTCAATAAACGCTTGTTTGTTGCCGTAGGGGAACACGCTGTAGCCTTGAACATTGTCGAGATAGTCGGCAATGCGCACACGGTCAGACATAACAACGGGTGTGCCGTATGAGAAGGCTTCGAGGGCAACATACGAGAAGGCCTCGTACATTGACGGAATGACCAGCAACGATGCTTGCGCATAGAGTTGTCCCAGTTCTTCGTCTGAAATATTTACGTGATGCGTGATGTCGGCTCGCTGCTGGGGTAGGGTGCCATTGCCCACACAGTGTATGTCATACTTGCCTTCGGGCAGCGCATATATGTAGTTGATGCCTTTCACATGATCGTTTACACGACCTACAAACAGCACCATGTTTTTCTTCTTTTCTGGCAGTGTGTCGGGGCGTTTGGCGCTAAACCAGTGGGGAATGCGTGTAACATTTTTACAGAAACGGCTGAAGAAGGCCGTGTCTTCATTATTGATGCACACCACATTGTCGGCATAACGATGTATCAAGCTACGCAAGAAAACGTTGAAGAACAGTTTTCCTGCAGCCGGATGCGACAACATGCTGAATGGGTGCCAGTGGGCGGTATATACAATTTTTTTCTTGTAACGTTTGGCCAGCAGAAAGGCTTGCACGGTGCCCATGGCAGTGTAACCATTAATGTGTATGATGTCGGCCTGACGAATGGCGTCGGCCAGTGGCTTCTTCTTGTACGAATAATGAAAGAACAACGACTTGTTTGTGGGATAATTCTCAATGTGGCATGCTTTCAGCGTGTCGTCGTTGGCAAACATATCATGCAAGGCGTCGCAATAACGCACGGTGCCGTCGATTTTTGTGGTCGGTGTGCGGCGTATGTATAATATCTTCTTCATGTCATTTCCCATTTTTCGTTAATGCTTATTGTGTGTGCTCGTTATTTCTTCTTTATTAAGAAGGTGTGTAGCTCGGGGCGACAGTAGTCGTATAGACTCTTTACAAACAACACGTAGCGTTTGTAGCCCGCCAAGCGGTATAGAGCGCTAAAGAGCAAGGCTATCTGTCGGCGTTTGCGGTCAATGTTGGGCATATTGCGATGGGTGAGTTTGTCGACATTGCCCCCTGCCAGCATGCCTTTACGCCTGGCCATGGCGTAGAACGATGCTTTATCAGTAGAGAATGGGTGCTTTACCTCTTGTTCTTGCGACAACCCATGATACAACCTACGGTGGAACGAGGTGATGGGGGTGCCATCGGCATAGGTTCCATACGAGTAAGTGTTGTGTATAAAGCTGTCGAACACATCGCGCTGTGCCACCAATGCATCGCGATAAATGTTGGTGGCAATGGCAAGGTCGGCATATTCTTTCAGGTTTTCAATGCGTTTGCGTGCCACCACGCCGTGTTTCATCTGCTCATAGTCGTAGCCTGCAAAGTGCATGAACAGCAGGGGCTCTTCGTCTTTAGAACCATCATCGGTACGTAGGCGCACCATTATTTGTCCGTCTTTTTCTATTAATTCGCGTTCAAAAAAGTTCCACGGAGCCATATTCATGCCCAACTGGTGGAACACGTATAGGTGGTCGTTGCCTAAGAAGCCAGGCATCCAGTCCATCCATTTCTGGTCAGTAAAGTCGCCTACGCATCGGTCGGTGAAACACTCTTTCTTCAAACGCAAGCGCCACCATTGCAGCACTTGTTGTGTTATGGGGGTGTTGGCTATGCCACAGAAGCCCAGGTTGAAGATGCCATTTACGTTCATAGCCCATTCGGGATGCTCGCCCGTATAATGAATGTGTATGCGTGCTATCTGTGGTGTTAGGGCCACATCGTAGGTATCGAGCACCTGAAAGATAGGTTGTAAAGATGCAAAGGCAAAGGTGTCGGGGTCCATATACAGTGCTCGGTCGTAGCCCTGCTCAAACACATACTGGAAACAGGCTGGCTTTATGGCCGTGCAAAATTCGGTAAGGTCGTACTTAAAGGCCATGTCTTCCCACTCGTCGTTGCTATATCCTAATAGGTTGCGTGTAACAATAACATTGTCGGGAAGCTGTGAGGGCTGCGTGTCAAACTCGTCGGCTACAAAGATACGGAAGTCGACATCGTCGTGAAATCGAGCTATCGACGACCCCAATATCTCGCCCAGGCCAATGTAGTTTTTCGCAACTATAGTGAATATACATTTCTTCATGATGGTGTTTCCTTATGTTCCTGTTATTTTTTACAAATTTAAACAAAATAAACGACATACAAGCCTATATGTTTATAAAATGCGTTGTGCGTCGTATCAAACGTTGATGGCTTTCTTTATTGGCATTGTTTCAGAACGCGTGCTGGACCGAGGGCGTGCTTCACACGGTATGGGTAGAAGCAATGCCACACCTTGGTGAGCACCAACAGCAGTGGGCGAATAATGTAAACAACAATGAACGATTTGCGCATAATGATATGGATAATGATAGGATGTTTAAAGAGTGTTTATTTGTTGAAAATGCCGTGTGCACGATGCGAGGCCAGCATGTCAAACTGTAGTTTGTTGGTAACAGCGCTAATCAGGGTGGTGATGACAAGGGCGTAGACGATGCCTTCTACCCCAAACATGGCCGACAATTTGATGGCCAAAGGCAAGTAGATACATGCCTGTATAACCGAGACGATGGTGTGCACACGTATTTTCCCGATGCCGCACAACAGGTTTGAGTAGCAGGTGCCATATAGCACTACTGCCATATATACAGCCATGCCTGCCGACATGATGAATGGCACCTGTACCTTCTTACCCACCCATAGGAGGTAAACAGGGTTGGCAATGCACAGCATGATGACTAAGAAGCAGCAAAGAGCCACCACAATTTTGTTCATGCGACGAACTGTCGACATAATCCAAGGCCAATCGCCTCGGGTGTAGGCGTCGGTGGTGGCACTCCATAAAGGGGCTGAAATAAGGGTGAACAGTATGTTTGTGAGGCCAAAATAGCGGTTGGCTACCTGATAAGGTGTAACCTCTAATGGCGAAAAGAGACGCGAGATAAGTATGTTTGACGTGGTAAAGATAATCATGCCCGACATTTGCACAAGGAAAAACTTTACTCCAAGACCAAACAGCCCGCGTAGCTCTTGTTGGTCGTACAACTTGAAAGAGGGGCGAAGACGGGGGTAACGGTGAAAGGTGAGTGGATAGGCACACAGATATACCAATAGGGGCGATAGCGTGTAGGCCAGCGCTACAGCCAGCAATGAGATATGACTGTATAGCAACGACATGGCCAAAATGGCGATAAATGCCAGTGTTTGCCCTAAGGCTACGATGAGGTTATTGATGGCGGGCAACTGCAACGCTAAAAACACATTGCCTATAAACTTAAACACAAAGGTGGCACCCACCATAGCCACGGCTACCATGAGCAGCTCGGCGAGATGTGGAACGAGCAAAGAGTTTACGTTGAAAAAGGCGTAACAGTCGGCATAATGTATCAGGGCCATTAAGGCCAGCACTACAGGTATGATGATGACTGATAGCATGATGAAGGTGGTGCTTACCTGTCGGCGGCCACGCTCCAAGTCGTTGTTAGCCAAGGCTTGTGCCAACTGGTTGCGTAGGCCATTGCCTAAACCAATGTCGAAAGTGTCTATCCATATCAATGTGCTGTTGATGGTAAGCCATATGCCATACTCGTACTGGGTAAGACAACTAAGTGTAACGGGCACCAACAATAGCTGCACCACACAGGTCCAACCCTTGGCAACCAGTGAGCCAAGGATGTTTTTCTTCAACAGTTCGGTACGGCTGTTGTCTGAATGAAGTAGCCTGTTAAGTATGTTTTTTAGCATATCGTTCTTTCTTCTTTATTATAAGGTGGGCGTGTGCCTACCATGGCTGTATCAGTTCGTTGTAGAACACGGCAATGGCAAACAGAATGTAAGCCCAACATGTGACCGCAATTTTTGATAACCACCATGGCCGTATGGTATAGAACAGATTGCAGTAAAGGATAATTTCAACAATGCCGTAAAGCTCGCTCACACGGAACGATAGTACGGGCAATGACGACAAGGCGGTGAAGGAGAACAGCGAAAGGCTCTCCATCTTCATCATGATGGGCAGATACTTGTTGTGTGGCTTAATAATATCATAATAAGCCATAACATAATAAAAGATAACAATCTTCAACAAGAATAATAGGTTGAAAACATTTACCTCGTCAAGAAAGCCTTTACCCTTTAGCTCTTCATAGGCTTCAAACTTATCGGCAATGTAGGGGATGGGTAATGACGTTAAGCCGATGTGTAAGAAATAGCATATGTAGCCTGCGGGTACCAATAGGCACCATAGGTTGCGCTCTTTCTCGCTCATCTCGTCGTTTGAGAAAAACAGTAAGGGTATCATCAAGGCCGATGAATAATGAAACACCAGCGATACCAGTATCAGGGCTATTGCTTGTTTGCGATGACGCTCGGCAATGGCCATGATAATGAATAGTAGCAAACCTGATGATACGCCTACACGTATCTGGGTGAACTCGTGCAATACAAAATAGGTGCAAATATACACGGCCACTGCCATAAAGGGCATAGGGGTAAGTTTGCGAAAAGCTCCAAACTTTAAGCCTACACCGCCAATGGCATATAGCAAGAAGATAGCGTGCACATCTTTGAATATAGGATACAACAACTCTGACAGGTATCGGTACGAATACTCGACGCTGACTTCGTACAGCGGATTGTCGTAGTTCACAAAATAGTTCTCGTATGAATACGAGTCGTTATCAATGCCTATAGGGCGAAAAGCAGCCAGCAGCATCAACGCCACACCTATCAAAGCATAGACATACCATTTAAATCGCCCTAACTTCTCTTCAAAGAAGGCAAAGAACGATGATAAAAGGAAGACGCATGTAATGGCTGCTATCATGTGTGTTACTTAATTCAGTAGTATTATTGTGCCGCTGTGGGGGCTGCCGCTTCGACGTCGTCAGCCGTTACGTTGTTGTCAGCAGCACGCTTGTTGGCATCTTTTTTTTCTTTGTAAACGCTATAAATTGTCAGTCCAATAAAGGTGAGGAACACTACCACCAAGACAAAAATCATGCGCTTGGGGCCAGCGGGCTTTACAGGAACGCTGGCTGGCTGCAAGATGGTGAAGGCTGGCGTGCGCTCTTGTACACGTGCCACAGCATTTTGATATTGCGAGGCAAAATTGCTGTAATTGTTGTATTGCAGCTGCATCTCGTTTTCATAATCGTCGCGTTTGCTGTTTACAGCGGTGAGCACAGGGTCCATATTGGCATCTGAGAATGATGCGTAGCGCTGACGTGCTTTCTCATATTTTTCTTTGGCCTGTACGTACAGTTTGTGCAGATATTCCATGTCGGCACGTGCTTTGCTGGTGCGATAGTCGGTTATAAAATCTTGCAAACGACATCTTACCGAGTCGGCAAGCATAGCGCATACCAGTGGGTCTTGGTCTTGCACCGTAATAGTAATGATGTCGGTACGTTTATCTACCGAACATTTTACATTTGAACCTACTACATTCAGCAAACCCGTTTGAAAGCGGGTGAGCATAAAAGGATTAATCTTGGTGATGCTTGCCTCGCGTTTGCTATCTTCGCTTTGAAACAAGAGGCTTACTTGAGCCATCAACATGTCCCACCACGCTGCTTTTTGGTGCTTAAGCAGATAGTTGTAATAATCAGTATTTACCTTTCCGTCTTTTGTCTTTACATTGATGTCGAACAACTGTAAGCGGAAACTGGTAGTGTTAAGAATGTCGGGATACAGTTCGGGGTAGAAGGCATCAGTCATTGCTCCCATCTTGCTGGATAGGTTTACACCAAACGATGAGGCCAACGATGATAGCGACGAACCGCTTCCTGCGCTCATTACTTCAGGCGCCAAACTTACTTGGCATCTGTAATAGCGTGGTACGCAAAGGATGAGCAAACAGGCACTAACGAAAGAGATGGGAAGCCCATACCAGAACAGCTTCTTGCGTTTCCATGCTGCTTGAAAGATGCATGTGAAGTCGATGGGCTTTTCTATTTTAATCATAATAATATATTTTTTTATTATTTCGACAAGTTGGCAATGGTGGCAATCATGGCGGCAATGCTTGACATGCTGCTACCCAAGCTCATGGTCTCGGCCATACTCATCTTACGTTTCAGTTTGGCGGGCACCACAATCTCGCAGCCGGGTTGCACCTTGGCACCATGGCTCATCTTGGCCACCTTGCCATTCATATATATAATGTAGGCGTTGCGCTTTACAGCGTCGGTGGCGTAGCCGCCCGCCTGGTCGATATAGTAGCTGGGTTTCTTGCCTTTTTCGTAGGCCACGGTGTTAGCATACATCACGGCGCCGTTAATCTTCACAGTACCGTTATATTGTGGCACGATGAGGCGGTCGCCTTCGCGCAGAATAATGTCGGCATCGCTGCCAGGTTCTTTGATGGCGGCAGCCAAGTCGATGCCCACAGGATATTCGTCGGGCACGCTGAAGCGCTCCATGTTAGCGTTCTTAGCCCCTTCGGCTGCTTGCTGTATGCCACCTGCGTTGTTGCTGCTGGCAGCCAGCTCAAGCAGGTTTTTGCGTTGCTGTTCGCTCTGCATCTGGTAGGCGGCAAGCATACGCGCCTTCTCGTTCTCGTTGGCTTTGCGCACCAGTCGGGCACCCTTGATATAGGCCAGGGCGTTGCCACCACCAGCTTTATAGTAGAGGTCGCTCAGGCGTAGGTTGTTACGTGTGAGCGAGTAGGTGCCAGCAAACATCACCTCTCCCTCAACCTTTACGTTTTGTTGCTCGGTATAGGCGGGGCTCTTCATGATGTAAACCTCGTCGAAGGGCATGAGCACGAAGCCCGGTGTGCCGTCAACCACGAAGCCATCTTTCAGGCTCAGTGTATAGTTTTTGGCAATAATGCTGTCGGGTTGCAAGGCTTTGGGGTCGTTTACGCGACGACTCACGCTCACCTTTGCGGTCGAAGCCTTGTCGGTTAGGCCACCAGCTTGCAGCACAAAGTCTTCAATGGTTTCGTTATCAGCATATTGGTAGATGCCAGGGAAGCGCACCTCGCCACGTATGGTTAGGGTGCGTTGTGTTACCTGTTCGGGCTTGGTAGATACAAACAGCACGTCGTTCTCTTTCAAGGGCACGTCGGCCACCTTGCCACTCAGTATGCCCCCCAGGTCAATGCTCAGCACTTCGAGGGTGCGGTCGGCCTTCATACGATGAATGACGGCGCGGTTTGTGAAGGCTGCTTCGGTCACACCGTCGGCTTGCTCAATGAGCGAGCGCACGCTGTTAACCTGTTCGCCCAGGTTATAGAGGCCGGGACGGAACACGGCGCCTTTCAACTCAACGGTGTTCTTATAGCGTTGCAGCACCGAGTCGACAGATACCGAGTCGCCATCAGCAATGCGGAAGCTGGCAAAGTCGAATTCGCCCACGTTGAACACAGCATGCTCGTTTCCCGACTTGCGGAACACGCGCACGCTCTTTCGATAGGCATCGCCAGTAAAGTTGCCCGAATATTTCAACAGTGAGGCTATACTCTCGTTCTGTTTCATTTCGTAGAACATGGGGCGTTTTACCTTGCCTGTTATGTTTACAAGGCAGTCGTAGGGGCCAACAACAATCACGTCGTTATCGGCCAATCGCACGTTGCCAGTCAGTTTTCCGTTCAAGATATAGTCGTATATGTCTACCACGGTAACGAGCTTACTGTTGCGGTACACTTTGATGTTGCGCAGCGTACCAATGTCGTTTGTGCCACCAGCCATATACAGGGCATGAAACACGGTAGCAAAGGCCGATAGGGTGTAGGTGCCAGGGGTTTTTACCTCGCCCATCACGTTTACCATGATGGTGCGTGTTTGTCCCACCGTAAGTTTTATCTTGCTGCTGCTATAACGGCTGCCCAGCGTGCTACGTAGGCGGGCGTTGGCCTGAGCCACGGTCAGTCCGCTTACGGCTACGGGTCCAAAGCCTTCAATCGTGATTTCGCCATCGGGTGATACGGTGCTTTCAATGGTGCGTTGTGAGGCACCATATACATCAATGATAACGGCATCGCCAGGCCCCAGACGATAGTTCTGTGGTGTGGCAATGTTCATATTGGGCTCAAAGGTAAGCTCGGTGTTGTTGAAGATGTCGCGTCCAAACACCTTTTTACGTTCACGCTCGCGTTCTTCCATCAGCTGTTTTACCAGCGTGGCGGTGTCGGTGGGCATAAACATTCCCAGTTCGCTCTCCATGGCCAGCTGGTCTTCGTTGGTATATTGCTTTCCGCCTTTGCCACTCAGCTTGCTCTTGCGAAAATCTTGTATACGGCTGTCGCTCATGCTGTTATCGTCTTCAGCTTGAGCGTCGATGAGTGAAGAGCCTGTTGTTTTCTTCTTTCCATTGTTCTTGCGCATACGGCTGTCGTCGACTTTCGACTCGCCGTCAGACATATATCCCACGGCGTTGCCTTTCTTCATACTTTCATATTTCTGTCTTACGCGTCGTATCTGCTGTATGTCAACACCACGTTGCATCAGCTTGGTCACAATCTGTGTTTGCGACGTGCCAGCGTTATGCTCCTTCAGCACGAAGGCCATCACTTGGTTGTCGGTCATGCCCGATTGTGCCTTGGCACTCACGGTTGCCATTAGCAGTAGGAGAAAGAAAAAAGCAAGTTTCTTCATTGTCTTTTTATATCTAAATAAAATAGTTGTATTGTTTCTTGATGAATATTGTTATGTTTGGCTTATCAAAAGCGCTTTCCGCTCACGATGCACGCCACGGTTTTAAACACAATGCTGATGTCGGTCCACAGGGTGCGATGCTCAAGATAATGTATGTCCATGTGTAGGCGTTTCAGCATTTTTTGCATAGTGTCGGTGTAGCCATTATATAGGGTGGCTTCAGAGGTGAGGCCAGGGCGCATCTCAAACAGCAGGGGGTAGCTGCTGTCGTGCTCCATTATCTTTTCGATAAAGTATTGACGTTCGGGTCGTGGCCCTACAATTGACATATCGCCCTTCAGCACGTTCCACAACTGTGGCAACTCGTCGAGATGATGATCGCGAAGAAACATCTCCAGTGGTGTTGAGTTGGCACTATCGCTCTTAGCTACCAGTTGTGGCCCATTGTCTTCAATGACGCTGCTCATTGTTCTAAACTTAATGATGGTGAACGGCTTGCCCTTGTAGCCTATGCGCTCTTGGCGAAAGAAAACGGGGCCGTTGCCTTGTCGCTTCATCAGCACGATGATAAGCAAGAAGACGGGTGATAGGACAATCAGGCCCACCAGTGAGCACAGAATGTCGGCAAAGCGTTTCACCCCTCGTTCGGCTACGCTCATGCGGTCGTGTGTGATATCAGCGTTTATTGTTTGGTACATGTTCTTTTTCGTCGTGTGTTTTTGAACACCGTTATCTATATAACTGAAAAAAGTTTAAAATGTTGTATAATCTTCTACCTTTTCTATTCGTTTTCAGTAGAAGAGGCTTGTGTTGAGGCCGAAACCGCGCCTAATGTCTTCTGATAAATGTCGTTCAGCACCAGTCCGCCGATGGTGAACCCGAAGATGGCAGTAATATGTACCATGCTGCCGTTTACCTGCACCTTGTTATACATCACGTCGCCAGGGCTGCTCATGGCTTCGCCACGGTTTTCAAGCACCTCTTCGCTATACACACAACTGAATTTATGGGCAGGGCGCACCTTCATGTGTTTGAATTTCTTGCGCAAAGCCGAACCTAAGGGGCATCCACGCACCTTCCAGAATTCGGCCACCCTGATTTGGGTGGGGTCCATCTTCAGCGCAGCGCCCATCGACGAGAAGAATTTAGCCTTCGTTTCACAGGCTTTCAGCATCAGTAGCGCCTTATCTTTTAGGCTGTCGATGGCATCGACAATATAGTCGTATTGGTCGAGATTGAAACTCTCGGCCGTATCGGCATTGAATATTTTTTGAATAGCGGTAATGTTGGCTTCGGGGTTGATGTCGAGCAATCGCTCTTTCAGCGCTTCAACTTTTGCTTGTCCCACGGTGCGCGTGGTAGCCATCAGTTGTCTGTTGATATTTGAAACGCAAACACAGTCGGCATCAACAATGGTGAGCTGCTTAATGCCTGATCGTATCAAGCTTTCGGCACACCAACTGCCCACGCCGCCAACGCCTAAAATAATAACACGTTGGGCAGTAATGTTATGCATAATGTCAGACCCCACTAACCGTTCGGTGCGGTTTAACCATTCACTCTCAATATTCATTCTCTCTTATAATAGGTAATCGACTTGCAAAGTTACGCTTTTTTGCCCATATTTCTCTCTTTTCGCATTCTTTTCTTAATTTTACCTTATAATCGCTGCCCATTGTTTGCAATAAAACCACGATAGCCGCGTTATCATTGTAACAAAAGCAGCCAATTTATGATTAAACCATCACCCAAAGCCCCATTTTCAGTTCTGATGTCGGTGTATAAGAAAGAGCAGGCTTCCTTTCTTAAAGCCAGTCTTGACAGCGTGTTTGCGCAAACCCTTTGCGCCGACGAGGTGGTGCTCATCAAAGATGGCCCCCTTACGCCCGAGCTCGACGCCATAATCAGTGATATGCAACGCCAGCACAGCGAGCTGCGTGTGGTGGCCTATGCCGAAAATCGCGGATTGGGCCACTGCCTAAATGATGGCTTGCAGCTGTGCAAGCACGACATTGTGGCTCGCATGGATACCGATGATATTTGCATGCCGCAACGTTTCGAACAGCAGTATGCCTTCTTGCAGTCGCACCCCGACTATGCCCTGGTGGGCGCATGGATTGACGAGTTTATCGACTCGCCCAACCAGTGTCGTGCTACGCGCAAGGTGCCCGAGACGGCCAGCGAGATCGTGCGTTATGCCAAGAGCCGCTGCCCCTTCAACCATCCCACGGTGATGTATCGCAAGCAGGCGGTGCTTGATGCCGAAGGCTATCTGGTAGAGTATTTTCCTGAAGACTATTTCTTATGGATACGTATGTTGATGAATGGCGCTAAGTGTTACAACATTCAACACTCGTTGTTGTGGTTTCGCTATTCGCCCGACACGGTGGCACGTCGCGGCGGATGGCGCTATGCTAAAGACGAGGTGGTGGTGCAAATAAACATATACCGCTTGGGCTTTACCTCGCTGCCTCAAATGCTGAAAAACATGATCATACGTTTCACCACCCGCATCATGCCCATGAAGATACGCGTCTTTATCTACTCGCTTATCCGGAAGGTGTAGAGGGGCGAATAGCATATCTTGCATGATCATAAAGCCAGAAAATAAATAATCAAATCTTTATAAAAATGAAAAAAATACTCTTTCTATTCTTACTCTTAACAACCACATTGGTTGCCCATGCAGGGCGCACTGAAACCATCAAGGTGTTTAGCCCTTCAATGAAGCGCAACATCGATGTTACTGTAACTTATCCCACCAACAACAAAAAGGCATGCCCCGTGGTGTATCTGCTGCACGGTGCCTTTGGCAATAACAATTCGTGGGTAGAGATAAAACCCAACTTGGCCGACATTGCTGACAGCCTTCATATGATTTTTGTTACCCCCAGCGTTAACAATTCATGGTATTTTGATAGCCCTCAGCATAAAGACGTGCGCTTTGAAACTTTTATGAGCAGCGAACTGATACAATACATTGACAGCCACTATCGCACCATTGCCGATCGCATGCACCGTGCCATCACGGGCTTGAGCATGGGTGGCCACGGAGCCCTGCACACTGCTATGCGTCATAAAGACGTGTTTGGCGCTGCCGGCAGCACCAGCGGAGGTGTTGACATTCGTCCTTTCCCGCAGAACTGGAACATCAAGGACGAGCTGGGCGAGATGGCTGCCCACAAACAAGTGTGGGACGAGCATACTGTGGTAAACAATATCTCGCGCATTGAGAATGGCGACCTGGCTCTTATTATTGATTGTGGCGAGGCCGACTTCTTTCTTGAGGTGAACAAAGACCTGCACAAACGTTTGTTAGGCCGTGGCATTGATCACGACTTTATCACGCGCCCTGGTGCGCATAATAAGGAGTATTGGGCCAATTCAATTGATTATCAGTTGCTCTTCTTTAAGAAATTCTTTAAATAAGAAGCGGCAAATGTAAATTGTTGTGAGTAAACGTTTTAATCCAAAATCGGTCGTTAGGGCTTGCTTGTATTTTGGATTTTTAGAAGGATGGATTTTGTTTGGCTTTTAATGAGTAATAGCGAGCTATTGCGAATTTAAAACAAGCAAAAGACACCTTATAAAAACCAAAAGACTGCAAGCAGTTATAAAATAACACATTAAACGGCCTAATGACCGATTTGGGTTTAAATAAAGCCCCTATCCGTTGCGCTGTTGTGGCGCGGGATAGGGGCCTTTTTTTATATCTTCAACTTCCTTGTAGATATCTTATTTCAAGAAACCTTGACGGCGCAATGCCTTTAGCATGCCTTCTGACATGGCTTCGTTGTCGCGGCGTGTGTATCGGCAGTCGGTAAACACCTGAGCCAGCGTTTCTTTGTGGTTGATGGCCACAAAGTGTTGGTTTTCTTCAATCTGCTCTTTGTAGGCGTAGGCACGGTCGATGGCGTGGGTGTCGTAGTCGTGGTATACGTCGGTGTGCAAGATGCTGGATAGTGGCAAGCGGTCAGATAGGGGAGGCTGCTCGTCGGGCCATCCTAAGGTGATAGTGGCCACGGGGAATACCAGTTGTGGCAGATGCAGCACGTCGATAATAGCGTCGGGCATATAAACGGTGGTGCCCAAGAAGCAGCAACCCAAGCCTTTCTCTTCGGCCAGATTGCAAAACGTTTGGCAGAACAGTAGTGCATCGGTAGCAGCATTCATGAACGACAGAAAGTTGTCGTAGCCAGGGTCGGCTTGTCGTTGCTCGGCCCACAGTGTGGTGCGTCGAAAGTCGGCGCAAAAGGTAAGCACCACAGGGGCATCGGTTACCATGGGTTGGTTAAAGTGTGCGGGTGCCAACTGCTCCTTTATTTCGCTGTTGCGTGTGGCTACCACGCTGTATAGCTGCAGGTTGCCCATGGTTTGTGTGCGCTCGGCCTCTTCCAGCAGTTGTTTCAGAAGGGCGTTGTCTACGTCGCGCTTCTGATATTTTCTGATGCTTCGTCTTGTCTTTATCGTTTCCATATTGTTCCTTTTTACTTTATATATTTTTGCAATCCTAAAAACATTACGGTCTTACAACATAGCGTGTTACCAGCCCGAGGTAGAGCCACCGCCACCCGTCGAACCACCGCCGAAGCTGCCTCCTGTAGAACCTCCTGACGAGCCTCGCATGGCCATGCGTGCTATAGAGGCGGCTGCCAGTGCGGCGTTCAGCTTTTGGTCGTCGTTATCGTCAGTGTCGTGTGTTATCTGGTGCCCGCAGTTTTGGCATACATAGGTGGTGCGTATGATGCGTTTTACGCGTCCGTGCCCCAACGCTATCTTCAGCCTTTGCGTGCTTACCGTCTTCATGGCATGCTTTTTACATTTAGGGCATTTCTTGTCGCGGCAAGCCAGCACGATGACGAGAATGATGATGATAAACACCATGCTGATGGCAATAACGTCGAAGGTGGTTAGCTCTTCGTCGTTGCCGTTAGCGCCATACTGGTCGGCGGCCACCTCACCCTTCAGTATCGCTACCGTTGCGCGCACGCCCTTCACCATGCCTTCGTCCCATTTTCCTTCTTTAAAGGCGGGCACCATTTCGTTCATCTGTATGCGTTTTGATAGCGCATCGGTCAGGGTGCCTTCAAGGCCGTAACCTGTGGTGAAGCGCACCTTGTGCTGATCCATGACAAAGAGCACCAGCAAGCCATTGTTCTCTTTCTTCTTGCCAATGCCCCATTTACGAAACAGGTTGTGGGCAAAGTCGAAGATGTCGTCGTTGCCTATCGAGGGCAGCATCACAACAGCCACCTCAATGCCCGAGCCCTTTTCCAGTTGCCCCAGCATCAGGTTGATGCTGTCGCGCGCAGCCGTAGAGAGGATGGCCGACGGGTCGGTAACATATTGTCGAGCATCTTTCAGGTGTATGTTGGGCACCTCGTCAACCGTTATTGCGCTCAGTGGCCCCGATAGCAGCGCCACACATACCATGATGAGTAGGCTACGCAGCCATGTGGCTTTTAAGCGATAGCGCGGTTTATGCCGAGCACCTAAAGTGTTCATTGCAGTTTTGTCTTGCATTATGTGTTAACTTAAAACTCAACCTTTGGTGCCTTCTCAGCTCCAGCCTCGGCCTCAAAATAGTTGTGTTTCTCAAAGCCACCTATTGAGGCGATGATGTTCTTTGGAAACTTACGTATCACGGTGTTATACTCTTTAGCAGCAGCGTTGAAGTCGCGACGAGCCACCGTGATGCGGTTCTCGGTGCCCTCCAGCTGGCTTTGCAGTTCCATAAAGTTTTCGTTGGCCTTCAGTTGGGGGTAGTTTTCAGTTATGGCCAGCAGTTTGCCCAGCGCTGTGGTTACGTCGCCCTGTGCCTTTTGGTAGGCGGCCAGCTGTTCGGGTGTGCAGTTGGCAGGGTCAATTTTCACCTGTGTGGCTTGCGAGCGTGCCTGCATAACGGCCTCCAGCGTGCTCTTTTCGTGTGCGGCATAGCCCTTTACGGTGCTCACCAAGTTAGGTATGAGGTCGGTTCTGCGCTGATATTGTGCTTCAACATTTGCCCATTGGTTATTTACGTTTTCGTCCATCTCAACGATGCCATTGTAACCGCTTACGCCCCACAGCACGAGCAGTAGCGCTACGGCTGCGATGATAATTGCTGTCAAATTTTTGGGTTTGTTCATTTTTGTTTTCTTAATTTGTGGTTATTTGTTTTTGTTTATTTGACGCAAATTTATGAAATAAGCTACACATGGCATAACATTTTTTCTTTTTTTAATGTTTATTCTGCCCTAAAGCCCTCTTGTTTTTGCTTTGCTGTGCCTTACCCATAGGCATAAAAAATGCGGCGCCCCCTACATCAACGTAGAAGTGCAAGACTAATCAAGCAGGGGATATCATAGTAGGACGGTGGCCTCCGTGCCCCGTCCTCCATGAGATAACCTATTTCGCTTCATCAGTATTATCAGTTGGGTGCTGGAGGACGGGGCACGGAGACCACCGTCCTACTTTAAGATACCCAGGCTCCTTTTATATACTTGGCGTAGTTATTATAAAATAGGAAAACTTAGTAGGACGGTGGCCTCCGCGCCACGTCCTCCATGCCTATGTGTTTCTTTATTTTGCTTTAATGACAAAGCGGAACTCGCGGTCGCCATAGTGCAAACGATATTTCTCCATAGGCTTGGTCATCCAGCTGTCAATGCATCCCAGGCCATACTGGCGCTGCTGTATGTGCACCTGTGTGAGGTTGCGGTCAAGCAGGTCGCCGCTATGCTGTCCCCAGGCATGCTCCTTTGTGTCGCCCGCATCCAGGTCTTCGATAGGATAGGGAATGGCGCCACACTCCATCGGAGCATAGCCCTCGAAGGTGATGCCCTTGCCCGATGTGGGGTTAAACACTGTGAAGAAGCGAATGTCGAAGTGGTTGCCACTTTCCTGCGGACGCACGTAAGGATAATACTCGTTCTTTACGTCAGCCTGATATTGTCCGATGAAGGCCGACGCATGACGGTCAACATAGCTCTCCTCAGGACCACGGCCATAATACGCAATTTTTGAGAACGTAGCGGGCATATCCAGCACCATGCCATAGCGATACATATCGGGCGCGGCAGCCTCTTTGTTGGTGGTCATCTTTTCAGATACCTGTACCTCGCCCGCCGTGTTGATGCGGTAGCGCAGCTGCAGCTGAGCCTTCACCTCAGGCATATCAAAGTTGGCGGTCAGCACCACACTGTCTTTAGCCATCTCTTTGTTAAAGGCCGTCAGCGTCATTGTGGGGTTGCGCCATACCTTCATTTCTTTGGGGGTAGAGGCACCATAGTCGTTGTCAGTGGGAGCGCGCCAGAATTCGGGTTTGATGCTCTCGCGGAACTTCAGCATAGGTTCGCCATCAACGTCAAGATAGTCAATCAGTCCTGTCTTTTTACCTACGGTTACCGACATTCTTTTGGCCGTAAGCTTCACATAGCTGTCGGTCTCTTCTACCTCAATGTTGTTGTTCTTAGCGGTTTGTGCATCCACCTTGTCAAAGGCATAGGGGGTGAGCACAAACTGCTGGCGTGCCATTACCTGTCCCTTGTCAACCAGAGGTGTTGTGCCATCGCTGGCAAAGGCAAAGTTGAGGGTTATCTCTTGGCCAGCGTGCTGTGCTTTAGCCTCGGCCACAGCCTGCTTCAGCGCCTCGCTTGTTACCAGCTTTGTGGCCTGTGGAGCAATGCCCTTTGTGCCATCAATGGCTATCTCTTTCACCTTCACGCCATTAGCAAAGAGGGTGGCCGAGAGGTGCAGGTCGTCAATGTTCTTAAAGAAGTTTTCGTTAAAGACGTTGAAGGTGCCTTTCTCGGCATCCAGGTCTTTAATCCATACGTTCTGCTGCCAATACTGTATTTCGTAGGCATGTGGGTTCAAGCGGCGGTCGGGGGCGATGATGCCGTTGCAGTTGAAGTTGTAGTCGCTGGCAGGATAGCGTCCATAGTCGCCACCATAGGTAAATATTTCTTTACCTGTGATGGGGCTCTTGTCGCGTATGCCCTGGTCAACAAAGTCCCAGATGTAACCACCCTGATATTTAGGATACTTACGAATGAGGTCCCAATACTCTTTAAATCCACCCTCCGAGTTGCCCATAGCATGTGCATACTCGCACTGTATGTAGGGTTTCACACCATCGCTCAAGCAGTATTTCTCGCTCTCGTCATAGTCGATGTACATGGGGCAGTGAATGTCGGTTTTGCTATCATATCCGCCGCGCTCATATTGCACGGGGCGTGTGGTGTCGATGCCTTTCACCCAGTCGTATGTCTTTTCAAAGTTGATGCCGTAGCCCGCCTCGTTACCCAAGCTCCATACGATGATTGAGGGGTGATTGATAAACGACTTTACGTTGCCCTCGTTACGCTCGATGTGGGGGAGCAGATATTCGGGGAATTTGGCCAGCGACTTTTCTTCGTAGCCCATGCCATGCGACTCGAGGTTAGCCTCGGCCGTTACATACAGTCCATACTCGTCGCACAGGTCATACCAGCGTGGGTCGTCAGGATAGTGGCAGGTGCGCACCGCGTTGATGTTCAGCTGCTTCATTATTTTTATATCCTGTATCATGCGCTCTACGCTTACCACATATCCGCCGTCGGGGTCCATCTCGTGGCGGTTAGCGCCCTTAATCAGCACGGGCTGTCCGTTTACCAGCAGCTGTGCGTTTTTAATTTCTACATTGCGGAAGCCCACCTTTACGGGTATCACCTCCGTCACGCCTTGCTTGTTCTTAAGGCTTACGTATGCCTTATATAAATAAGGTGTCTCGGCGGTCCATGCCTTCACGTTGGGCACCTTGATGGTGCCTTGTGCGCCTGTGGCCTGAGCTATCTGTTTGCCCTCTTTGTTGCACAGCGTAAGCGTAACGTCGCTCTTGCCACCCTTCAAGGCTACCTGATAGGTTAGCACGCCATCGTTGAAGTTGTTTTCCAGTGCAGCGTTCAGTCGCACGTCGGCTGCATGAGCTTTGGGTCGAGCATACAGATACACCTCGCGAGCAATGCCCGTAAAGCGCCAGAAGTCTTGGTCTTCAAAGTAAGAGCCGTCGCACCAGCGCATTACCTGCATGGCAATGAGGTTTTTGCCAGGTTTCAGATATTTGGTGATGTTAAACTCGGCCGCCACTTTGCTGTCTTCGCTATATCCCACATACTTGCCGTTCACCCACAATGTGAGGTTGCTGGTGGCCGACCCTACATGAAAATAAACGTCTTTGCCCTTCCAGTTGGTGGGCAAATCAAAGGTGCGACGATACGAGCCTGTATAGTTGTTCAGCTCGCTAATGTAGGGAGGTTTGGGTTCAAACTGTGTGCACCATGCATAGCCCACATTTTTATATGTGGCATCGCCATAGCCATTCAGTTCAAACAGTCCGGGTACAGGAAAGTTGTCCCATGCCGAGTCGTCATAGTTGGTGGTGAAGAAGCGGTCGGGGCGCTTGTTGTAGTCTTTTACAAAGTGAAACTTCCAGGTACCTTCCATCGAGAGATAGTTGGCCGACTGTTTTTTGTCAAACCCTTGCGCCTTATCCATGCTTTCGTAGGCGAAGAAGGCTGCACGTCGAGGTTCACGATTTTGCTGATTGACATCTACATTATGCCATCGGCTTGCATCTTGCGCTCTTGCCACGCCATGGCCGTTGAAAGCCATGGCGCCCAAGAGAGCAAAAAACATGATTTGTTTTTTGTTCATTTTTATTATTGGTTTGCTTAAGTAGGTGTCCAAAATTAATCGCATATAAATTAATTTTGAACACCTACTTATGTTTAGGTCTTATTGGGGCTTAGTGGAACAGCTGGTCGTTAGCAATGTTCACAAACTGTTCGGTGCCATCTTTGCGCAGCTGTATGTTCTGCTCGTTCCACCATGAGGGCCATCCACCAGTGATGTTAGCAATGAAGATATACTTCACAGGGTGCAAGCCCTTAGCCAGTGCTACACAGTTGTCGCGGTGTGAAACGCCTTTCACCTCGCCCGAGTTGTCAATCACCAGCTTGTTGTCAATCCATACCTGGTCGGTGCGCGATGATACATAGTAAACACCATCTTCGGGCACGTTGATGTAACCCTCGGCAATGGCAGCATAGCAGTTTTCGCCACGCAGGGTGCGTGCATCGTCGGCCTGCTTAATTTTTACATCTTCAAGGCCGTTGATGATGCTGTTCTCCCATGTGCCATCGGCCATGTCGAGTTCGCGCACATGCTTAAAATAACCCTTGATGCGCTTCATCTCCAGTCCGGGCTTCACGTCTTTCACCTGTACAGCAGGTGTAAAGCCACGCTTCTCAATCACAATGTTTCTGATGCGGCTCATCTTGCCTGAAGGCAGCACGGTGGCTATGTTCAGCACACAGTCGGTAGTAACCTTAATGGGCTGTGTATATACTGTTGATGCGGGTGTAGGTTTGGTGCCGTCCAGCGTGTAAACCATCTTCATGGGGCGCGTTGTGGTGAAGGTAAGGTCGGTATCTTTGGTAATGATAACCTTATCGCACGAGCCAAAGGGCTGTTCGGGCAGAGGTATGTGATAGTTTACGTGGCGCTGGTCGAGACGCACAACGTTAGCATCAAGACGCTTGCAGAAGTCGGTATAATTTTTGCGGCTCAGCGGCGACCATGCTACCTCGGCCATTGCCAGCGAGCGCGGATACATCATATATTCCATCTTAGCGTTCGAGTACATATACTCTGACCAGTTGTTGCACTGCACGCCCAGAACATGCTTGCCGAGGCCTGCCTCACGAATAACGTCAGGCACGGGGTCAAATCCGTAGGTGTTTGACATGGGGAAAGAAGCGCTGGGTATGGTGATAGGCTCGATGCGGGGGTCGCCCTGATACCAGTCGAGATACATGCCGCCTGAACCTGGTGTCATAATAACGTCGTGGCCCTGTTTAGCAGCCTCAATGCCGCCATCAATGCCACGCCACGACATCACGGTAGCGTTCTCGCTCAGTCCGCCTTCCAGTATCTCGTCCCAGCCAATGATGCTCTTGCCATACTTCTCCAGCATTTTCTCTACACGTTTGATCACATAGCTTTGCAGCTTTTGTTCAGCCGTGTGCTTGTCGTCGCCTTGCAAGTGCTCGTCGGCAATGCGTTTTTGGCAGGTGGGGCAAGTTTTCCAACTGGTCTTGGGACACTCGTCGCCACCAATGTGGAAGTATTTGCCGGGGAACAGCGGTACCATTTCTTTAAAGACGTCGTCGAGGAAGTTGAACATCAGTTCTTTGCCCGGGCACATCACAATATCTTCAACGCCCCATACGGTGCGCAACGACCATTGTTCGCCCTTGCACGACAGTTCGGGATAGGCCGAGATGGCTGCCATCATGTGGCCAGGCAGGTCAACCTCAGGTATCACGGTTATATAGCGCTTAGCGGCATAGCTTACGATGTCTTTAATTTGCTCTTGTGTGTAGAAACCACCATAGTAAGAGCCGTCGCCCTCTTTGCGTATGCTGCCAATAGAGGTGAGTTTAGGATATTTCTTTATCTCGATGCGCCAGCCCTGGTCTTCGGTCAGGTGAAAGTGCATGGTGTTTACCTTCAGCGATGCCATCAGGTCAATTTGTTTCTTCACGTTCTCTACCGTGATAAAGTGGCGGCAGGGGTCGAGGTGGAAGCCACGATAGCCAAAGCGTGGATAGTCGTCGATGTTGCAGCACTGTGCCACCCATTTTACACCTTTCACCACGTTAGCGCTCTCTACCTCGGCGGGCAGCAGTTGCAAGAAGGTTTGCATGCCATAGAAAGCGCCCTTGCCCGTTTTGGCCTTGATGTTCACGCCCTTGGCTGTTACCTGCAGCTGGTAACCCTCGTCGTGCATCTTCAGTTTAGGGTTGATACTAATGGTAACATTTCCTTTCTTGTTGCCCACGTTTACGGTATAGCCTGTCGATGCTTTCAGCTTGTTGGCCAGATAGCCCGCAATGGCTTTGCCTTCGTCAGTATTATACTGAATGTTGATGTTTTGAGGCAGTGTAAACTCGCCACGCTGCTCGCTAACCTTTACTGGGATAGGAATAACGTTGATATCGGCCGCAAGTGCTGGCACCTGTCCCATGCTCATGGTAGCCATGAGGGCAATGGCAGGAAATAGTTTTTTAATCTGATTCATATTGTTTTTTTAGTTGTTAGTATTACCTTATGTATGTATCTTTTTGGGGGTTGTTGGGTTACAGCATATTCTGAAAAACAAGCAAAATAAAAATGTTTATAATAACTTTTAGTAGTGCTAGGTTTATTAATAAAATATTTTATTTTGCAAAGGTATATGTTTTCTGCCTTATAGCAAAGGCTTTTGTGGTTAATTATTCTAAAACACAGCGCTTTTCTATATTTATAGGTGTATTTAAGCCCCTCCCCCGCACCGTGCTGAAGCACGGCTTCCCCCTCCCCGTCGGAGAGGGGAGTGAATACCTTTTGCAAATTAAAGTAGGACGGAGACCTCCGTACCCCATCCTCCAATACTTAATTAAATTACTTTGTATCAGGCAGTTTGGCTGTTGGAGAACGGAACACAGAAACCCCGTTCTACTATATGATTTATGGTTAATTCGTGGATGATTTATGGTAATTTGTGTTCCTAGTAAACGCGCGAAGCTCGGAATGTGATGGCTATGCTGAACCTAAACCATTGATATATAAATGGAATATCAAGGCAAAAGTAGGGTAAAACCCTTGAGAAAGTCGGGCGAAACCCTTGAGAAAGTCGGGCGAAAGCCTTGAGAAAGTCATCTCGCATCGACCGTTGCTCGTGTTCATAACGGTCGATATGAACACGAGCAACGACCGTTCTCCATGTTCATAACGGTCGATGTGAGACAACTTGTTGCTGGGTTTTACCCGATACTTACGCCGTTTTTATCTAATAAAATGCTGGCTTTGGCATGATGATATGCTTGTTATCATCTGATTATCAGTGGGTTTTGTCGTTGTTGGTTTAAGGCTTGGCTTGGCCTACATAGCTGCTTGGGCAAATTTGCCACGCTTGGCTTGTAGACAGCCTAAGTAAGAACCGTTTTCTGTTTCGCAAGTTTTTAACTCACGAAACTTTAATTACTTTCTAAAAATATTTATTTATACTTTTCGGTACATATTGTCACTTTCAAACTGTAAGTTAAGCCCTCGCGCACGCGTATATATGATAGGTATACGGGCAAAAAAGGGGTTGTTAGATAACAAAAGTTTAAATAAATCGTCCCAATTAAGGTTTATTAACTATAAAAATAATTGTGTAAATATTCAAAAAATATACCTTTGCAACTAAAGAAATTTACCAATGAAACAAGAGATACTAAAATATATTAGAAAGATAACTAAAAAGGCTGCTGTACCGAAACGCATTTTCGAGCATTTTATATCTCAAGGAGCTTCTACGATACCAGAAATCTCTAAGAGTATAGGCGTAAGTCTCCCCACGGCCACAAGCGCTCTTAACGAGATGATGTCGGTTGACCTCGTCAAGGAAGTGGGCAAGAAAGATATCGGTACGGGTCGTATCCCGATGGTTTACAATCTAAACGCAACAGCAGGCTATTTTGTAGGCGCCAATCCTGAAATGGATTGTTTAGCACTAACCGCCACCGACTTCTGCGGAAACATGATTGTTGAGAAAACAAAAATTCCGTATGTATATGAGAATACAGAAGAAAACCTTGAGCTACTGGGACAAATCTTAAACGAATATATTGACAATCTTCCCATACAGCGCGACGACATATTAAATGTATGTATAAACATAGCCGAGCGCGTAAATCCGTTTGAAGGAACCACTTACACATGCTTCTCATTCACCGAAGGTCCTCTGGCCGACACGATTTCAAAAATGATAAAGTTGCCGGTATGCATCGAGAACGACACACGAAGCATGACCTACGCCGAATATGTAAAAGGATGTTGTAAGGGCCTGAAAGATGTAGTGTTTGTAAACGTTTGCTGGGGCCTGGGCATAGGCATCATTGTTAATGGCGAGCTTTACTATGGCAAATCGGGCTACTCGGGCGAGTTTGGTCACAACCCCGCTTATAACAACAACATCATTTGCCACTGTGGCAAGATAGGATGCGTTGAGACCGAGGCCTCGGGACGAGCACTGAAAAGAAAACTTACCGAAGCCATACTGGCAGGAAAGCAATCAATACTATCAGATAAGGTGATAAACCGAAAAGAAGACCTCACGCTGATAGATATTCTTGAGGCCATCGGAAAAGAAGATGTGCTGAGCTTGGCTACCCTGCAACAAGTGGCCGACGAGCTGGGAAAGCAGTTGGCAGGCGTGATAAACGTGTTCAACCCCGAAATGCTTGTCATTGGCGGCGAGATGTCGGTAACAGGCAACTATCTTACACTGCCCGTAACGATGGGCATTATGCGATACTCGCTAAACATCATGAACGAGGACTCGAAGATAGTAACCTCTGAATTAAAAGATCAAGCTGGCGTGTTAGGAGCCTGCCTCATGGCAAGAAGCAGACTGCTGTTCTGCTCATAAAAATATAACAATCTTTACCTAAATTATCAAACTATATTAAACGTCGATCTCGAAACAATCATTTAACAAAATGTGTTGGTATACAAGATTGATATAAACATTAGCAACGATAAGATAAGATGAGAAAACGAATGTGGTTTGTACTCTCTTTTGAACAAGTTGATAAATGTGTGAAAAATTAACCAAATGAAGAGACGGTGACATCAGGGCTGCAAGAGCATCCATCGAAACGATTTGAAGAAAAACGAATGGAGCTTTACATTGCGTTCAAGAGTTAACGTGTTTGCCCTTGCTCCCATGATGTCGCTGAATAGCTAAAACAAATCAAAAAACAAGATAGAACCAAAAAAAATAGAACCAATAAAAAAGATAGAACCAAAAAATAGAACCTATCAAACAACGAAAAGGACAACCCCTTTTTAAAACGAAATAACCAATTTAAATAACTATAGTAAATATCAAAAATCTATGAACAAAAGAGTGAATTTTTATTTCGCGGCTCTTTTAGGTACAATGTCACCTCTTTGCGCCGTTCCAGCGTTGGCAAGCAATAGCACCATTGCTACTGCTACGCAGCAGGAAAACTCGTGTACAGGTACAGTGCTTGATGCTACTGGTGAGCCCGTTATTGGTGCCACTATTCGCATTGAAGGACAGGCCGGCGGCGCAGTTACCGACATTGACGGTAATTTTAAACTTTCTAATCTGAAGAAAGGTACCAAACTAACTGTATCATTTATCGGTTACAAAACGCAAACCATTACTTGGAATGGTGGCCCGTTGAACATCACACTGCAAGACGATGCCAGCATGCTGGAAGAAACCATCGTCATTGGTTACGGTACCGTAAAGAAGGCCGACTTGGCTGGCTCGGTAGCTGTAATGGATAGCAAGAGCTTTAAAGATCAGCCTGTGGCTCGCGTTGAAGACGCCCTGAACGGACGTATGTCGGGTGTGCAGGTAACCTCGTCAGGTGTGCCTGGTGGTGCAATGAAAATTCGTGTGCGTGGTGCCAGCTCGGTAAACAAGAGCAACGACCCGCTGTATGTTGTTGACGGTATCGTGCGCGAGACTGGTCTTGAGGGCATCAACCCTGAAGACATCCAGAGCATTCAGGTGCTGAAAGACGCCTCTTCAACCGCTATCTATGGTGCCCGTGGTGCCAATGGTGTTGTGATGGTGCAGACCAAGACGGGTAAGGCTGGTGCTACACAGGTAACGTTTGATGCTTCGCTCGGCTTCTCTAACGCTTATCATCTGCCTGAGGTTATGAGCACTAAAGAGTATGCTGAGGCATTAGTACAGTATAAGGGTGTCGAACAGGAACGTGTGGCCGACTTTATCAGTGGCAAGAACAAAGGCGTTGACTGGATGGATCAGCTCCTGCACACAGGTGTAACACAGAACTATAAGGTGGCTGTATCGAAGGGTAACGAGAGCTCTCAGACCTACTTCTCGGCCAACTACATGGATCAGACAGGTGTGGTACGCGACACACAGTCGAAGCGTTATGCTGTGAAGCTGAACATTCACAACAAGCTGTTTGATTGGCTTGAGCTTACTGCCGATGCAAACCTTTCACGCACTGAAAATAGCGGCGCTGCAAGCTTTGGTCAGCACCAAAGCAACCCCATTTGGGTGGGCTTGAACTTCTCGCCTGCCATGGAAGTTCGCAACGCTAACGGTGCTTACAACAACGACCCCTTCAACTGTATTGAGAAAAACCCATGGGGCTTGATTCACGCAAATAAGAACGACCGTAACCGTACCATGGTGAACGGACATGTCGACCTGAAGTTTAACATTGCTAAGGGTCTTACCTTCACCACAACTAACGCTGTCGATTATAACGACTATAAGACCTACACCATGAACTCTAAGTATGTGATGGGTTCTACATCTATGACCAACAGCAACGCTCAGGTATTGGCACTGCAGAGCACAAACAACCTTACCTATACAGGCAAGTGGGGCGACCACAACCTCGTAGCTACAGGTGTATGGGAGGCTGCCAGCAACGAAACACGCCTCATGGGTATCCAGGGCAACAACATGGTGCACGAGCTGCTGGGCTATTGGAACGTTAAGGATGCCGCTTCGCGCGACGCCAGCAACAGCTATCAAAAGTGGTCTATGCTCTCAGGTGTAGCACGTGTAATGTATAACTATGCCGACCGCTATATGCTTACTGGTACGCTGCGTGCTGATGGTTCAAGCCGCTTCCAAAACAAGAAGTGGGGCTACTTCCCCTCTATTGCTGCAGCATGGACGGTTTCAAACGAAAAATTCTTTGAGCCTCTGAAAAGCTCTATCGAGTATTTGAAGGTTCGCGCCAGCTATGGTGTAATTGGTAACCAAGACATCACTCCTTATTCTACTCTCGGTGGCCTCTCTACCTTAGGCTTTAACTATGGTATGAGCTCAAACACAACTGGTTACTGGATTGGCGACCTAGGCACTCCTGACCTGACATGGGAGAAGGTGCATCAGCTTGACTTCGGTATCGACCTCGGCTTGCTGAAAGGACGCTTGAACCTGGGTATCGACTTCTTCTCAAAGAAAACTACTGACGCGCTGCTTATCCAGAAACCTACACAGTCTTCGGGCGACGTTAAATACTGGTCAAACGCTGGTGAGGTTAGCAACAAGGGTGTTGACCTGAACGTTACAGCACACGTTATTCAGACTAAGGACTTCCTGTGGACAACCACCATCAACGCCAGCTACCTGAAGAACGAGGTAACGAAGCTTACCGCACAGAGCCCCCGTCTTTATGGTGAGAAACCATCGGCTGGTTCGGTTGACCCCTGTACCATCATCACTAAGGGTGAGGCTATTGGTACCTTCTATGGCTTCAAGTGGGCTGGTGTAGAGAAGAACGCTGACGGACATTTTGTTGATATGTACTACAAGGCTGATGGCACAAAGACCGATAATCCTAACAAGGATACCGACCGCTTCGTGCTCGGACACGCTAACCCCGATGTAACCGTAGGTTGGAACAACGCCATCACATACAAGAACTGGGAATTCAACGCCTTCTTCAATGGTGCCTTTGGTGCTAAGCGTTTGAACCTTGTGCGCTACTCAATGAACAGCACACCTGGTGCTTCTCCTTTTGTTACGGATAAAGACTACTTCTCACAGGTGGGTATAACCATGCCTACTTATGGTAAGGGCAAGAGCTATGGCAACTCGTCTAAGTGGCTTGAGAACGCCGATTACTTCCGTTGCGAGAACATCAGCGTAGCTTACACACTGCCTCGCTCAATGATGAAGTTTGCTGACGTGCGTCTCTCATTCTCGGCTCAGAACCTCTTCACCATCACTGGCTACAAGGGTATCGACCCCGCAGGTATCGCCTTCTCTGATGCAAACGTCGACAACAACAATGGTATCGACATGGGTGCTTATCCTAACCCCCGTACCTTCACCTTCGGCGTACGTTTGAGCTTCTAAACTATCAACTACTAATTACAAAAAAAACGAAACAATATGAAATCTAAGATATTTTATGCTTGTCTGTTCGCTGCATCGGTGCTTACTTCTTGTAGCGATTTCCTTGAGGAAAAACCCAAGGGTGTATTGTCAGGCGACGTTTATTTCTCAGCTGTACAAGACTTTGACCTGGCTGCTAACTCTCTTTACGAGAAAATTAACCAAACACAGTCGTGGACGAACCCCATGTACCCACAGTGGCAGGGCGACGATATGACTGCCAACCCTGCATCAAACAAGCAGGCTGTGGCTGCCCTCGACGCCTTCAGTTCAGATGGTGGTAACAAGGGCGTAACAGACGCTTGGAACCTGCACTATAACATGATTAAGGCTGCCAACTTTATCATTGATGGTGCTGCAAAGACCACACTGGCAAAAGAATCTTATGCTGAGGCACTGGGCAACGCCCTCTACTGGCGTGCTTATGGCTACTTCTACCTCGTGCGCGTGTTTGGTCCTGTGCCCCTGATCTTGAAGACCGCTTCAACAACTGAGATTGCTAACGAGCTGCAAACCTTGGCTCCATCGAGCATCGACGCTGTTTATGCACAGATCGTAAAAGACTTGAAAGAAGCCGAGAGCCTGCTGCCTACCTCTTACTCAGAGGCTCCGCGTCATCACGACGGCATCGACGCTTGGATTACCAAGCAGGCTTCACAGGCTACACTCTCGGCCGTGTATATGGCGATGGCTGGCTATCCTTTGAACAAGGGTGCCGAATATTATAAGCTTGCTGCCGACGAGGCTAAGCTGGTGATTGATAAAAACGGTACATACGGCTTCTATGTAGACCCCGTTTGGAGCCACGTTTACTCAATGGGCCACAACTATAACAAGGAAACACTCGTGGGTATTGACAACAACTGGGTCTGCGGTTCTTGGGATCACGACTCTGAGCTCACTTCTTGTAACCGTTTCGAGAGCCTCGGCGATGGTGGTTGGGGCGACTCTTGGGGCGAGATTGCTTTCTGGAAGCGCTTCCCCGAAGGACCTCGTAAGGACGCTATCTATGCTCCTAAAATCACCTTCCAGAAAGATGCTACCATCACTGGTATGTGCGACTGGTGGGAACTCAACGATAAGGGCGAAAAGAAGGTGGCCGAATATCACCCCATGTTCTCTATCTATACTGTAAACTGTGTTGAAGGCGACCCATGGACACAGCTGGAAGCACCCTACGATTACACCAAGCCTAACTATATGAACATGACCAACGGTCGTCGTCATCGCCTCGTGCGCTACTCAGAGGTGCTGCTGTGGTATGCTGAGAGTGCTGCTCGCTCGGGTGCTACGGACCTTACCTTCGCTAAGAAATGCTTGAAGGATGTTCGCAAGCGTGCCGTTACCGACTATATGAACGTTACCTTGAGCAATGGCACAAAGGTTAACATTGACGCCATGAACGCTGATCAGCTGGCTGAGGCTTGCTACATCGAGCACGGATGGGAGGTTGCTGGACAGTGGACACAGATGGTTACTCGCCGCGCCGACGAGCTGCGTATGAACGAGCTGAAGAAGAACTTCGACTATCGCGTTCAGAACCCCGAAATCGTTGTGCATGTTGATGCCAATGGTAAGGAGTATAAGGCTAAGGAAAGCGTAACCCTTAGCAACACCAACTGGGTTGAGGGTGTAACAATCTACTGTCCTTATCCTACTGACGAGGTTGAAAAGAATCCTAACTTGAAGAGATAATCTATTATTAAAATAGAGATAATCTATTATTAAAATAGAGATAATCTATTATTAAAATAGAGATACTATTCATAGGTCTATAATAAATATCTCACTCGAGGGGGGGATGCTACACCTGGCATCTCTCCCTTTTTTACTTTTTTCGCTCCATGATATATCCTTCTATATATAAGTGAGAGGTATATATAATGTGAGGCGTAAAATATTTAAAAAGTAATGATGACTATGAATAATCGTAACAGCAGCAATCGTTGGCCTATGGCATTGGCAGCCTTACAGGTAATGCCCTTCGCCTTGTTTGCCCAAAACACTGACCAACGCCCTAACATCTTGTTCATTATGTGCGATGACATGGGGTATGGCGACTTGGCTTGCTATGGCCAGCCTTATATCCATACACCCCACATCGACCAGATGGCACACGAGGGCATGCGCTTTACGCAAGCATATGCTGGGTCGCCCGTGTCGGCACCTTCGCGTGCCACCCTGATGACGGGGCAGCACACAGGTCACACCCATGTGCGAGGCAACAAAGAATATTGGCGTGGCGTGCCTATGGTGCAGTATGGGCAGAACGAAGATTATGCCATCGTGGGCCAAGAGCCGTATGACCCACAGCACACCATTCTGTCCGAGATGTTGAAAGATAATGGCTACACCACGGGCGTGTTTGGCAAATGGGCGGGCGGATATGAAGGGTCGGCCTCTACTCCCGACAAGCGTGGCGTTGACGAGTTTTACGGATATATATGTCAGTTTCAGGCTCACCTCTATTATCCCAACTTCTTGAACCGTTATAGCAAGGCAATGGGCGATACGGCGGTGGTGCGCGAGGTGATGGAGCAGAACATTCAGCACCCTATGTTTGGCAAAGATTACTTCAAACGCAAGCAATATTCGGCGCGCATCATTCACGACAAGGCGCTGCAATGGCTCGACCGTCAGCAAGCCAATCAGCCCTTTGTGGGCTTCTTTACCTATACGCTGCCGCATGCTGAACTGGCGCAACCTGAAGACTCGATCTTAGAAAACTATCAAAAGAAATTTTTTGTTGATAAGACGTGGGGCGGATGGGAAGACTCAAGATATAACGCTGTGGTGCACACCCATGCACAGTTTGCGGCCATGATAACGCGCCTCGACCAATATGTGGGCGAGATTTTTGCAAAGCTGAAGGAAAAGGGCTTAGATAAAAACACCGTTGTTATCTTTACCTCTGACAATGGTCCGCACGAGGAAGGGGGTGCCGACCCCGAATTCTTTGGCCGCGATGGCAAGCTAAAAGGCTTGAAACGCCAGTGCTATGAGGGCGGCATACGCATACCTTTCATTGCGTGGTGGCCCGAACGTATCAAGGCGGGGGCGGTAAACGATATGCTGTTTGCCTTCTACGACCTCATGCCTACGTTCTGCGACTTGGCTGGCATCAAGAATTTTGCTAAGCGTTACACCAATAAGCAGTTGGCGGGCGATGGCTTTGATGGCATCTCTATAGCCCCCACACTCTTGGGCAAGGATGCTGAACAGAAGCAGCATGAGTATTTGTATTGGGAGTTTCACGAGACCGACCAGATAGGTGTGCGTAAGGGCCCCTGGAAGCTGGTGGTGGTGAAGGGCGAGCCTCGCCTCTACAATCTTGACACCGATATTCATGAAGACCACGATGTGTCGAGCCAGCATCCAGCCGTGTTGGTCGAACTGTTGGCCGCCATTAAGAAAGAACATACCGAGAGTGCCGACTTTAAAATCACTCTGCCACAATAGTCATTAAACCAAAAAGGCCGCTTATCGCGATAAACAATAATCGTGATAAGCGGCTTTTTGTAACCTTTTTTCTTCTTCTTTTCTACTTCGCCTCGTAGGTGCGAAACACCAGATAGGTGCCGTTGGCCGTGATGCTAAACTGGTCGGTAAGGGCTTCGTTCAGCGTTGTCTGCCACCATGTTTTGGCTGCAAATACGGGCCATTTCAGACCAATGCTTTCCATCTCGGTGCAGTCGATGTTGAACAGGCTCACCTGTTGTCCTTTAAACGATGCAAAGCTTTGCGTGCCTTGAATGGGCAGAAAGGTGCCATAGTCGGTGTACAGCGTGGGGCGTATGTGCAAGGTTTGCACATAATAGGCCAGCAAACTGATGTTGCCCAGCGTGTGGTCTTCGCGTTTGCCCGTGGCTCCTATGTAGGCTATCTTTCGTGCGCCGCGCTGCATACAGAAGCGGGTGGCCTTGGTCATGTCGTTATAGTCTTGCTCGTCTTCCAGATGCAAGAGGTGAGCATACTGCTGTTTCAGCGCCTCGGGCAGCGAGTCGCCGTCGCCCACAATGGCGTCGGGAGCTTTTGTGCCACGACTGAGCACCGCCTGTGCCGCGCCATCGCAGCAGCACAGATACGAGGCATTGTCGACGATGGATAAGGGCAGCGGATGCGTAGGAAAAGCTCCGTTGCACACAATTACTGCATCATACTTTTCCATTTTCTATATCCTAAAACAGCTACAACCACATACAGTCCGTACAGGCCCGCCTTGAAGGGGATGCCTTTCACCACATACAGATAGCAGCAAACAATGTCTACCACAATCCAGAAACCCCACTGCTCGATATATTTGCGAGCCAGCGCCCACAGTCCCACAAAGCTCAGGGCATTGGTGAAGGCGTCGCACAGGGGTATGGTGCTGTTGGTGTAGGTTATCAAAACATAGTAGGTGGCGGCCCAGATGACGAAGAACGCCACCGTGGCAGGCAGATACAAGCGGCGAGGCATGCGTGTGATGGGCATGTCGCCGCTTTGCTTTTGTCCATGCTTGCGCCCAAATTTCCATACAGCGTAACCGTATAGTGCGGCCAAGGTATAGTAAACAGCCATACCAGCATCGCCATACAGGCCGTGTGTCCAGTAGAGCCAAACGTCAAGGGCGGGCATGATGATGCCCACAATCCACAGGGCTATGCTGGCCTTATATTCGAGCACAAGGTAGATGATGCCCAAAATGGTGGTGGTGATGTCGAGCCAATGGGCTGAAAGGTATTCAAGCATTTCTTTTAGTTGACGAGTTGACGAGTTAACAAGTTGACGAGTTGACGAGTAGACAAGTTGACAAGGAAATTTGCTTCTCCAATAGAAGATTATGCGTTATCCTCTTTCAAAGGAAGCGAAGGTAATCTTCTTGTTAACTTGTCAACTCGTCAACTTGTCTACTAAACTAAAACTTCAAAGTAACGTGTCCCATGACATTAAAGCCAGCCATAGGCATGTAGGTCATGGCAGCGTAGCGCTGTCCGCCGTTATACCAGCCATACCATGTATAGCCGTTAGCGGCATAGTGGCGATTGAAGATATTGTTAAAGTCGAGACCCAACTTCACGTTCTTGATGCCAGCAGCCTTTGTTACGTCGCTCTGGAAGCTCAGCTGAAGGTCGCTCTGCGAGTAGCAGGGCAGTGAGCGCTCGTCGCTCTCTGTGTTGTCAACATACTGCTTGCTTACAAAGTTGGTGTGCCATGTGGCGGCAAAGCCCTGGTAGTGGAAATCGATAAAGCCATTCAAGATAGCCGAGGGCGAGTAAGCCAATGTCGACTTGTCGTAGTGGTTGTGGTGTACATAGCCAGCTTCGTCCCAGCTTTCTACCTCTTCGTCCCAGTTCTTAATCTTGTTCTGGCTCAGGGCGGCGTTACCTTGCAGGCTCAACCATGACAGGGGGCTCCATCCAGCGTTCAGCTCTACGCCCATACGATACGAGTCTTTGATGTTTGTGGTCAGCGCCTCGCCAATGTCGCTCAACTTACCCGTCTGCACCAGCTGGTTGTCATAGCTCATATAGTAGAAGTTGGCGCCAGCAAACCAGTTGCTGCCCGTATACTGATAGCCAAACTCGGTGTCGATCAGCTTCTCTGCTTTGGGGAAATCGAAGCTACCATTATCGGTATAGTTGTTGCGTTCGGGCTCGCGGTTGCTCATGGCTACCGAAGCGTAAGCCTTGTGTGCACCGTTGGTATAGCTGATACCAGCCTTGGGGTTGAAGAAGTTAAACTTCTCGTCTACGTTCAGCACATAGTTAACATACTTGCCGTCTTTCTTCACAAACTTGTCGTTCAGTCCGTCGGTAGTATAGTCTACGTGGCGATACTGCACATCGGCAAACACGTTCCAGTGGTCTAAGAAGCTATAGGTAGCCTTGATGAAGGCGCTGTAGTCGTTCTTATCAGCATCCGAGTCGTAATACTTATACTTGCCGTTCTTGTCAAAATACTTCTGCTCCAGTGTCTGGTTGCCAATGTAGGTAAGGTAACCCCAGTGGTTGCAAGAGAAGCGCTGCAGGTTGGTACCTGCCATTACGTCCCAGTTGTCGTTCTTAAAGGTTACGTTATACACCAGTCCGTAGGCGTTCTGTGTCAAGCCTTTCTTACGAATGGCATCGTCTTTATAATCTTTGTCTTCGGGCAAACCAAACTTCTTAGCCAGCGAGGTTTGGTGCTTCAGTTCCTTATAGTAGCCCTGGCCGTAGGTGTAGTGCAGAGCCAAGTTGTGGCTCCACTGTGCCGACGGTGTCCATGCTGCCGAGAGAATGTTGTGGTTCTGATAGAAGTTGTCGGTGGTGTGCTGCCACTCGCTACCGTCGCGCAGCGTGTAGCGCTGTGTTTGATAGTTGCCAGCAGCCCATCCTGCGGGGTCGTATACCACGTCTTCAACCAGCGTGTTTACGCGTCCCAGTCCGGCTTCCCACAGGTCTTTGTATGAGTGAATGTTGGGGAACAAGCCGTTGGTGTTATAGTCGCTGGTCATCACGCCGTTCCATGCCTGGCCCGTCTTCTCAAAGTTGCCAATGTTTTTATAGCGAATTTGGAAGTTGTCGCCCAGCCAAGTAAGGCCGCCATAGTAAGAGCCTGCGCGGCCATCGGTAGCATTTACATAACCCTGTGTAGCGCTCTCGTGGTAGGCACCATCAAAGATGAGGTGCTGGCCCAGCAAGCCTGTTGAGAAGCTGATGCCTGTGTTATAGGTTCCAAACGAGCCGTATGAGCCAGTGAGCTCGGCTGTAGGAATGAGCGAGGGGGCCGCTGTAGCAAACGAGATGCTACCGCCAAAGGCGCCGTCGCCGTTGGTTGATGTACCCACACCACGCTGTATCTGCGCGCTACCCATCAGTGCGCTGTAGCTGTTCATGTTAGCCCAGAACACCGATTGGTCTTCGGGCGAGTTGAGGCATACGCCATCGAGGGTAACGTTGATGCGGCTGGCAGCGGCACCACGAATACGTAACGAGGCATTGCCCACGCCTGTACCATTGTCGCTCCAAGCCACTACGCCCGGTGTGCGGCTGAACAAGAAGGGCAGCTCTTTACCACTTGTTGAGAAGTTTTTTAATTCTGATTTGTTAATGTTGGCTACGGCAAACGGTGCGTTCTTTGTGGCACGCACGCCCTTAACCACCACTTCGGCCACCTGTTGCACCTTCACGGTGTCGATGGCGTTCTGCGCTGTAACGGTTTGTGCGGAAAGTCCGCAAGCCGACATCAGCGCAATGCTCATAATCTGTTTCATGTTGAAGTAATTAACCTGAAAATATAAAAACATAAAAAGGGGCGCTGTTAGGCACCTTTTCAATCCCTACGCCGGCATTATCCGGATCAGGTTTGAGGGTATAATCTCAGCCCGAAATATCGGACACCCCTTAACTTACGCTCTGTAAGTCGGGTGCAAAGTTAGTGATTTTATATTGAATAATGCAAATTTATGTTATTTTTTTTCTTGCCCCCGCTGCTTACATCCCCGTTTTGTAACAAATAATAATGTTTGTTATGCCAATGTATCTCGCGCTATGAGCGTTTAGTTTTAAACATTAATAAAGTATCGTGCGAAGCGCGTATTAATGATAATTAATGCGTCATTAATGATAATTAATGTTTAAAAACTCAACAAGCAATGCAGAGCATTGCGAGTATAATAATAGAATAATATATTATTAAATTGTCAAAACACAACCTTATTACTTACCCCGCCCCCTTGCACAGCATTGCGTGAGCACAATAAAACGGCGTTTTCTTCGTTTTCTTTTCGTACACCTATTATTATAGTAAAAGCTTTTGCTACATTATGTATATGCAACATCATCACCATAAGCCCCATTGGGGCACCCTTTGCAGCACCCTTTGTATGGCCTTGTGCGTAGCCCTTGGCACCACACTGCTGGCCAGTTGCGGAGCCGAGAAAAACCTGAAGAAGGCCGAGAAGCATCTTGCCATAGGCGAATATTATGATGCGGCGGCACAATATAAGCAGGCCTACAACAAAACGCCAGCCAAGGAGCGCGAGCAGCGCGGACGCATAGCCCGCAAGATGGCCCTGTGCTATAACAAGATTAATGCCACGCCCAAGGCCATAGCCGCCTATCGCAACGCCATACGTTACCAGCAGGCCACGGCTGCCGACCAGTTGCAGTATGCTCGCCAACTGCTAAAAAATGCCGATTATAAGCAGGCCGAGACACAATTTCTGTCGGTGCTCGACTCGCTGCCCCATGACACATTGGCAAAGAACGGCCTGTATGCTGCCCGCCATGCTCAAGAATGGAAGAAGCAGGGCTCGCGCTACACCGTAAAACGTATGGAGGTGTTCAACTCGCGCCGAGCCGACTTCTCGCCCATGCTTTGTGGCGACCAGTTTGACCAACTTTATTTTACCTCAACACGCAACGAGGCCGAGGGCGACGAGCTAAGTGGCATCACGGGCACCAAGAATGGCGACATCTTTGTATCGACCAAAGATGACAAGGGTAAATGGTCGAAACCCGAGGCTGTGACGGGAGGCTTAAACACCGCCTACGACGAGGGTGCCAGCTGCCTTTCTACCGACCAGCGCGAGATGTACCTCACGCAGTGTGTGACCGACCCCTCGTATCCGCGCTATGCACAAATTGTTAAGTCGACACGTGCCGATGCGGCTTGGGGTAAGGCCACCAGCGTAGAACTGACCAAAGACACGCTGTCGAGCTATGCACACCCCGCCATCTCGCCCGATGGGCAGTGGTTATATTTTACGTCAGATATGCCTGGCGGACAGGGTGGCCTCGATATATGGCGCGTGCGCATTACGGCGGCGGGCTTTGGCGGTGTTGAAAACCTGGGCCAGCCTATCAACACCCCTGGCAACGAGGCGTTTCCCACCTTTCGGCCCAATGGCGACCTCTACTTCTCGTCCGACGGGCATCCAGGCCTCGGCGGCCTCGACATCTTCATTGCCCACCCCAAGAAAAACGGGCGTTACGAACTTGAACATCCTGGCTATCCGCTCAACTCGCAGGCCGACGACTTTGGTATGACCTTTGAGGGAGTGAAGAACCGTGGCTTCTTCTCGTCAAACCGTGGCGATGGCCGTGGCTATGACCACATATACAGCTTTGAGAACCCCGAGATTATTCAGAGCGTGAAGGGTTGGGTGTATGAGCAAGAGGGCTACGAGCTGCCCGCCGCACAGGTGTATATGATAGGCACCGATGGCACCAACTTGAAGTTGGGCGTGAAGAGCGACGGCTCGTTTGAGAAGGTGCTCACGCCAGGTGTCGAGTATATGTTCTTGGCCACCTGCAAGGGCTTCCTTAACCATAAAGAAGACTTGAAGGTAGAGCCTAAGCCCGACTCGCACGAGTATGTGTTGCAGTTCCCCTTGGCATCAATCACGGCACCCGTGCTCATCGACAACATTTTCTACGACTTTGATAAGGCCACGTTGCGGCCTGAGTCGCAGACGGCCCTTGACGAGTTGGTGCGCCTCTTAAACGAGAACCCCAACGTTACCATCGAGCTGTCGTCGCACTGCGACTATAAAGGTTCGTCGGTGTATAATAAAAAGTTGGCGCAACGCCGTGCCGAGAGCGTGGTCAATTATCTGGTAGAGAAAGGCATTGCCCCTGACCGCCTCTCGCCTGTGGGCTATGGTAAGGAGAAACCCAAGACCATTAAGAAGAAGCTGACTGAGAAACTGACGTGGCTGAAAGAGGGCGACGTGCTGACCGAGGAGTTTATCAAGAAGCTCGACCCCGAGAAGCAAGAGATATGCAACCAGCTGAACCGCCGCACCGAGTTCATCGTCTTGCGCACCACCTATGGCATGTTCGACGAAAAGGGTAACCTCAAGGCCAAGCCCAAACCCGCAAAGCCTACCACCACGAAGGCCAAAGATGCCGACCTTGACTTTGATGTCTTTGTAGAGTAATAGCCGTTCTTACGGCCTATACATAAACCAAAAGCCCCATGATTACGAAAAACGTAACCATGGGGTTTGCCTTTTAAAGCGTTACCATTTTTATTTAAAAGTCATCATCATCAAAATAACCACCGCTTGTCTCGTCTTCTTCAACGACGTCAAACCCGTCTTTGGGGTCGCCAGTAGGTGTCCATCCACTCACCGACATCAGTTCTGAACTTTCCACGCTTATCACTGTGATGGCGGGCGATATATATGTTTTTTTCATCTTAGTGTTCTGTCTTTATTTAGTTACTACTACTACCTTGTTGTTCACAATGTACACACCCTTCGCCAGCTCATTAACGTTGTTGGTGTTCATGCGCATGCCCTCCATGTTGTAGATGCCAGAGTTAGCGTTACGCTTGTTTTCTTCCACCACCTGTATGCCCGTAGTGTTGCCCATGTTGTTATTGTTGAGCGAGAACTGCAGCAGCTTGCCCGACGGTGTGTTTTCCTTCAACCAGCAGCGATAAGCCTTTATGGTGTGTGGCTTGCTGGTGTGAACAAGGTCGCCCTTGCTAAACATATACGAGTCGGCCGACACAGTTGTCTTGTTGTCATACGAACCGAAGAAGGTCATGTTCTGGGACGTGCCGTTAACGCTGTTCTCTATATAAGCCGTTTGGTCTTCATAGTTAATGCCGTTGGCTACATATACAGGGCCAGCGAGGGTTTCTGTTTTACCGTTGATGGTATATTCGTAGTTGTTATATGCCTTCTGGGTGGGGAATATAATATAAGGTGTGTTCTTTTCGAGCACTACACCTTCGCCCGCTACAGAAACCGTTTCAAACTTAATCCAGTTTTCGTCTAAGTCGTTAAACTTAGCTACCTTTGTGCCTTCGCCAAAGGCTTCTTTCACCTGGGCGGCTGTCATGTCAACAGGCAGAACAATCGAGTTCCAACCCTTTGTGCCATCAGCGTTCTTTGTAAATGTGCGGTGCAGCAGCATCTTGGCCTTTGTATAAGCCTTTGTTTCATTCAGCTTCACGTCTTCGTTCAGTATCAGCACATCGCTCTGTGTGTTAACCGTTCCGTCGTCGTTCTTGTCAGTGCGCAGTGCAAAGCCCTTTATCTCTACGGGGTCAAGCAGATCGGCTACATAGGCAGATGTAATGCGCACCTGGTCAAACGGCTCTTGTGTTTCGAGCACAGCATAGCCATCGCCCTTACCACCTATCACGTCGGCACCCAGCACCTTCCAGCTCTTCACGGTTTCTTTCTCCTGGCCATCAAGATAGGTTACCATCTTTATACCTGTTCCTAAGCCAAGGCCCAGCAAAGTGGCGGGGTCAGAGGTTACCATAATAAGGTTCTGTCCTTTATCCACTATCTTGCCTATATTAACGGCGATGGTTGCACCTGTGCCCACGGTCAGAATTTTGGGCAGCTTGTATGCTGTTGTAAACTTCTTGTCGTTGTCGATCAAGTTGCTCAAATTGTCGAAGCCATTACCAGCGTTAACGGTTTGGAAGATGGTAGTGTTAGCAAAGTCGATAGAGGCGTTGGTGGTTTGTGTCGATACCACCTCAGCGTCATACAGCATGTTTGTGGCGGCGTTGTCGGTCTCGGCATCGGCCACATAAGCATAGTATATGTTCAGCTGTGCAAGGTCGGCGGAAAGCAATCCGGTGTTGTATAGCACAATCTCGTCGAAGAGGCAACCAGCGGGCACATCAACGCTTAAGCGCATCTTGCGTGTCTGCTCGCTACCGATAAGTCCGGCCGAGATAGCGTCCCAGTGGGTAGTAACCTCGCCTTGTATTTCCTTGCCTTTGTAGAACAGCTTTACGTTGTAAAACTTAAACACGTCGGCGCCCAGACCTGTAGCCTTGGCCGAAACCACGAAGCCAGCCTTCATCTTTCCATTAAAAGCAGCTCGTGCAGGGCCTGCAAGACCTTCGCTAAATGATGAGCCGTTGGCGGTCTTGATGCCGATGAGGCCGTGGTTCTCGATCAGCTGCACGCCAGGTTCGCGATAGGCATAGTCGTGAAGGGTGGGGGTGAGGATGGCCGACTCGTTATTCATACTATTGAAGATGGTCAGCACGCCGCCGCCCGACTTGTCGCTCAAAACAAACTTGGGCTGTTCTCCCTCTTTGTTTACGAGAATGTTTACACCATTGTTCTGAGCCAGTGCCACAGGGGCATAGTTGATGGTGGTATATTCGTAGCAATCGTCGTTCAACGCTTGTGCCTTAAAGACATACTTGCCCGAGATAGAGATGTTAGTTACTTCGCCAGTAGTCTCGTTCAGCGAGATGTTTGAGCCTTCAGGTTGCTCTATGATATTCCATTTTACGGGCACCGTGTCGTTATGCTGCAAGGTGAAAGCGTTATATTCGCCAGACACGTCGCGGCTTGAGGTAGCATTGATGGCACAATGGTGTGTGGCAGCATCAGGAGCCATGCGCACAAAGGCGTAGTTAACGCTCGTGCCACCTACTTCTATGCCTATGCCTTTGAAATAGATCTTTGCTGCAGAAAAGTCGGCAGGGGCCTTCATTACCAGTTCGCCATCCTTACTAACCTCGATTACTCCAAGACCTAAAACAGTACTTGAGAGGCTGTATGTGCCTATTTCCTTATTTTCCTTGTTGTAAAGTGTGAGGTCAACACCCGAGCCTACCGAAAGGTTGGCCAAATTAAATCCATTATACTTGAAGCCCACCTCTGTTCCTTTAGGAAACGCCTCTTTGCCGTCAGTAGGTATGGCAACAACAGTAACAGGTGTTGATACGGGAAATACTGCTCCTACAACGGCAGCATAGCCATTGGTAAGATTTTCGTCAATCACATCGTCGCGTGATACTTCTAAGTCTGTGTGAGTAGGCTTTTCACCATGCGCTTCCACAGTAAATTTCTTACGGCCCTGCTCTTGAGCATATTTTTCCATACCATTGTCTTTGTTTAACGTAATGGTATATTCACGAGCGTCGCCCACAAATGCATATCTGAGGTTTATCACATCGCCCAATTTAGCATCAACGCCACACTGCACGAGCTTTATTTCATCAAAATCGCCTGGGGCCGTTGCCATATACAATTTGTCTACCTGGTCAGAGCCAGGAAAGGTAAGCAGCGACAGGCCAAGACCTGTAATCGACTTTCCGGTAGAAATATCTTGAAGTTTGCCTACATTTTCGCCATCCTTAAGAAACTGAATTTTGTAAAATTTAGCTAAGTTAAGTGTCAAGATGCTGGCATCTGATTTAGCGCAGATAGCAAAGCCAGCAACGGTACCGCCAGCATAATAATGCATGTTGTCTTTAACGCTAATAACAGGGCTTCCGCCTACGACAACGTCGGCAAGGCCGGGCAATTCGGCATAGTCATTCAAATCGTCGTTACAAAGGTTCTGCAAGTTTTTTACACCTTTCAAAACCTTTACGCCATCGCCTACACTGTTAATCAAACAGCCCGATCCTACAAGGGCACGACGGTTGTTAAAATAATGTTCTGCATTGGGATTTGAATTCTGCATCACAACCTTTTCGCTTACATCCTCACCATAGGTGTTTGCGGCACCTATGGGCAAGGTAAAGAGCAAGAAAGTTGCCATAAAATAAATTTTTTGTGATAACTTTTTAAACATCTTTATTAAGTTGAGTAATCAAATTATTTTATTATCTTATTATCCTTATTGTATGCCTGAATGTTCTTTTTCATGTAGCGTTTTGTGCGACAATCTTTTTTCGGGGTGCAAAGGTATTTATAAATTGTATGTAAAAAGTTGTAGCGTAGGTGTGAAGTAGGTTTCTAATATTGATGGTTTATTATAATAGTTTATAAATCAATAGGTTATGCAGCTTTCAAATTATAACAAAGTAGCATTCGAAAATTCCCCCCCCCGAAAAAAGAGGCAAAAATATGCTTGAAATTAGAATAAAACTTATAATTTTGTAGTAAATAAATCATTATCCCTATTATCCCAACAAATACTATTTCGCTATGCGACTATTGATCATACTTATTGCCATTTGCTTTTCGGCCTTTCGCGCCCAGGCCGACAATAAAAGTCTATATCAACAGTTAGACTCTGTCATTGCCCATCGGGCCGAATATTATGCCCTCAGAGATAAGGAGCTTCAAAACGTAAAACTTAGCGCCACCTACGTAACCGACGCTGAGGAAAAGTTGCGCTTGTATGAACAGTTGGTTAATGGCTATAGCCCCTATATTTACGATTCGGCTATGGTGTATGTTCAAAAAGGAACACACCTGGCACAGCAGACCCACCTTTCGGCTTATTATAACAGGTTTCAGATGCTCAAGGCCCGATTGTATGTTTTCAGAGGTTTTTATATTGAGGCCAAACAGTGTCTTGAACAGCTCAATATCCCGCCATCTGACACCCACCAAAATTATCTTTACAATTGTGCTCAATGCGCGCTTTATTATAGCCTGAACGCTTATTGTGAAAACACCGAGTTTGGTCCGCATTATAAACAGCTCTTTAACGAGTATATTAATAAGGTGCTGCATTATTATCCGAAGCAAGATGCACAGTATTATCATTTGAAAGGAGTACAGCTCTATTACTCAAATGGGCCTCTTAATGACATAAGCACCTATCTTAAGAAGGCCATGAGCCTATCAAAACCCAATAGCAATTTATATGGTATGTCGGCCTTTGTGTTATCTAAGGCTTACCGCAAGCATAAACAATATGAGCTGCAAGAACGTTATCTGCTTCTTGCTGCTATGAGCGATGTGATGTCGTCTTCCAATGAGAGTTTTGCTCTGCAAGATTTGGCCTTGCTGCTTTACAAAAACAAAAATAACATTGATAAAGCACAAGTATATATCAACCTTGCATTGAATGATGCCAACGTGATGAATAACCGCCTACGACGTGTTAATTTATATAACAACTTTAATGTTCTATTGTCAGCCTACACCGATAAGCTTGAACAACAAGCTGTTTGGCATAAGTCGGCGTTAGTTTGTATTATTGTGCTGTTGGGGGTGGTCATCGCCAATGTGGTTTACGTGAAGCGGAAGAACCAACAACTGAAACAAAATGAACAGAAACTGAAAGCGTTGACTGAACAGTTATACAGCATTAATAGTCAACAGAAAAAGGATAATAAAGCCCTTGCAAACACGAATACCGAACTTGAAAACACAATTGCAAAGCGTGAGAATATGGCAAATGCTTATATTAATCTTTGCTATCAATATATTGAGAGATTAGACAACTTGCGTAAGTTGGTTATCAGGAAAATTAAGGCCAATCAGCAACAGGAATTGTTGAGCATGCTTTCTTCGTCAAAACATACTGAGGAAGCAAATCAAAATTTCTTTTTACAGTTTGATAAAATATTCTTGTCGCTCTATCCTTCGTTTATAACAGAGCTGAACACCTTGCTCGTGCCCGAGGCACAAATACAGCTTAAAGACGAAAACGAATTTACCCCCCCCGTGCGCGTAGCGGCCTTGATACGTTTGGGTATTACTGAAAGTGCAAAGATAGCGGGCATCTTGTCTTACTCGCCACAAACGATATACAACTATCGCTCTACGCTGAAGAACAATGCCATTGATAAAGACCACTTTGAGGAGAACCTGCAAAAACTGTGCTTGGTGTATTAAGGGCTTTGAAGCGAAATAGGTTATCTCAGGGAGGACGGGGCACGGAGACCACCGTCCTACTTGGAGGATGCATCCTGTACGACATATCTGTCAGGAAGTGAACTGTTGTCAGATTTCCAAACGATGGAGTCGAATTACTCCAACGCAGGGTTTGGAAGCATTGATGTGCCGAGATGATCCTAAAAATCTATGTTTGCATCATAATCGTACGTTTTCTTTATCTCCGCAAGTTCGTTGTCCGTCATGCGCTGATAAACCACCATACCGTAGAATGGTTTTACATTATCATGTTCAACGGTGGTATCACCCAGTTTCTGCAAGGTATACATATAGAACCTATTTGACTCTTTTCTTTGAAGTATAACCACAGACAACACTTGCATATAGCGATTTTGCATACTTTGACTTGCCGAACCGCGCATGATGAATCCGGTCACTGTATCATAAAACCATTCGGTCTTGTTATAGAACTTACCATCGGTATCACCATGTTGAAATCCTATCAGATGTCCGTCCGGTTTAAACCAATAATCTACATATCCACCGCCATTGCCTGAGAGGTAGTTGGTTTTTGAAAGTCTGCCGTTATCCTGTACTTTATACATGCCTATAACTTTCCAGCCATATCCTTTCACCACATCCTCAACCACTGTGGCTATTGTGGGCTCGCAATCTTTAAGCACACAGCAACCATCGTCGTTAATAGTATAAGTCTTATCAAACAGATTGTCATAGTCAATAACCGGTCCGTTAGGTTCGTCAGTTTTATCACAACCTGTAAAAGAAACTATGCTGAGCATCGCCATCAGAAAAATCCAAATCCTTTTCATTGCTTACTTTATATTTATG
>ERZ1026852.145-NODE-145-length-49598-cov-13.848859_pt1 | contig 49598 bp, 48 predicted proteins | sample MGYA00380156_ERZ1026852 | MGnify/ENA primary metagenome ERZ1026852 (study PRJEB33269, sample SAMEA4719792) | human gut metagenome | biome: human-associated habitat; feature: organic feature; material: feces | place: Cameroon | collected 2013-10 ...
TATAAGAGACAGGTTTTAAAATATTCATTACAATTTGTTTTTTATATTATTCTTCTTCTATAAGGGTTAAAGATTCGGAGGTTCGATACTTATCATTATTTATATGTTTAAGTTATCTTGTTTATGCAATATTGGTAACTCAAGCTATTGGACAAGATACAGAATATTATGGTAGAGCACAAATAAGGATTCTAAATAGTGAAGTAGCATTGGACCCAAATGTTGTTGCAGCAGTATTTGTTTTACCGATGATTATATCTCTGTATAACCTTTTATATGGGAAGTATAAATTATTAGCAGGGATAATCTTAGGGGTCTTTGCAATTTCTATCATTGCTTTAGGTTCCCGTGGTGCTACGGTATCATTTGTAGTTTCATGTTGTTTGTTGTTATTGAAATATTTTACTTCTAGAACTACTAAGTTGTGGATTAAAATCTTATCTATATCAGCAGTTGTATTGGTGGCATTTCTAGTTTTCGATTTTATTTCAGAACAAGATGCTATCTTTGGATTTGATAGAATATTTGATTTTAAAGGAGATGATGCAAGTAATGGTCGTACTGGTGTTTGGATTGAGAGATTAAATCTATTTACCAGTTCACCACTATATGGTTATGGTATGAACTACGATATGGGAATGGCCCATAGAGGAATGGCGTGCCACAATACATTTATCCAGATTTTACATTATGGAGGTCTTATAGGAATATGTTTGTTTTTTATTCCTATTGTTTCTTTATTTAAACGTACTTCTGTTTCTAAGATTACAAAATTGTCTTTGTTTGTCTCTGTGTTTATGCCAGTATTTTTTATAGATACATTACAAGAAAGAACAATTTGGAATTTTCTGATATTTTATTCCTTATTATCAATGAGAGATAATGCAGAAAAATGTTTGATATGGGATTTTAAAAACAGTAACTAAAGAAAATGAAAATACTTCACATACACACCAAGATGGTTTCAGGCGGTATAGAAGCTATTGTTTGTAACCTTGTAAATGAAATGTCAAAGTCGCATGATGTTACGCTTTGTACAATATTTCAACCTACAGAAGATGATGTCTTCTATCGGAAATTAGATGATAAGGTCAAGAAAATAACTATCGGTAAGAAGCAATTTGGTTTTTCTATTAAGGAAATATGGAAAATCTACAGAGCTATTTCTAATGGGCATTATGATGTAGTGCATATTCATGGTTGTTTTCAATACTATTTTCTTGCCATTGCTTTGCTGCACTCAAAGGTTAGGTTTGTATATACTATACATTCGGATGCACGTAAAGAAAATCAAACATGGGATTGGAGGCTTTTTAAACTTAAAAAGTATATGTTTGCTCATAGGTGGATGTGGCCAGTAACTATCTCTGAAGCCTCACAGCAGTCTTTTGAAGACCTCTACCATTGTCAAAGTCATCTAATTTTTAATGGTATTGCAAAGAGTAAAGTAGATACAACATTAAATAACGTAATTGAAGGATTAAGAAAAACAAAGAATACAAAAATATTTATTCATGCTGGTAGAATCAGCGAACCTAAGAATCAATTGGTTTTATGTAAAGTCTTTAACCAACTTATTACAAAAGGAAACGATGTCGTTTTGGTAATAGCGGGAAGTCCAGAGGAAAAAGCAATATATAAATCTATTGAGCCTTATTTTTCTGATAGGATTGTCTACCTTGGAGAAAGAAATGATATTGCAGACCTTATGTCGCATGCCGATGCATTCTGCCTACCATCGTTGTGGGAAGGTCTTCCCGTGACGTTACTTGAAGCCTTATCTGTAGGGTGTATTCCTATATGCTCTCCAGTTGGAGGTATAGTGAATGTTATTGAATCTGGAAAAAACGGATTGCTTTCAAAAGATTCTTCAGAGTCTGAATATTTCATAACTGTAAATAAGTTTCTTAATATGACTGATAAGGAACGTGTTTGTATGAAAGAAAACGCATTGAAGAGCTTTGCAAAATATGACATCAAAAATTGTGCTAATCAATATTTAAAGGTTTATACATTATGATACTAAAAAGCATATGTTACGTTGTTTATCAGTTAATAGGGCGTTATCTTCCGGATAATGACGGTAGAATAACGCTTGGTTCAACTTTTATCAGGCGTTTGCTTGTCAAGGGTTTTACAGGCTCTAAAAGTCATGGACTTTATATCAATAAGAACGCAACAATATCTCCAACCTTAGTAATAGGAAATAATTCTGGTATTGGGGCCAACTCCATAATAGGTAGAGAAACGACTATTGGTGATAATGTAATGATGGGACCAGAATGTTATATCTACACTCGCAATCATGCTTTCTCACGTACGGATATTCCGATGAGAGAGCAAGGAATGCAAGACTTTAAGCCGGTTACGATTGGAAATGATGTATGGATAGGTGCGAGAGTAACCATACTACCTGGTGTTAAGATCGGTAATGGCTGTATTATAGGAGCTGGGAGTGTCGTAACCAAGAATCTTCCTGATTTTGCAATCGGGGGAGGTAATCCAGCACGTGTGTTGAAATATAGAAAGTAAGTAGCATTGCTTTCTTTGAGTATTGCGTTTACGGTTTGCGTGATTTGTAAATTTTAAATATTAAAATGATTAGCATAATAATCCCTGTATATAAAGCAGAAATTTTTTTTGATGAATGTGTAAGTAGTATTCTTGCGCAGTCGTATGGAGATTTTGAGTTGATATTAGTAGATGATGGTTCACCTGATAAATGTCCGGAGCTATGTGATAAATGGGCGGCAACAGATAGTCGAATTAAAGTAATTCATAAGCCTAATGGAGGCGTTTCGGCCGCTAGGAATTCAGGACTTGAAATAGCATCTGGAGACTATATTTGTTTTGTCGATTCTGACGACACACTTCCTGTGAATGGTCTTCAAGCTTTAATGTGTTCAATGGAGCAGAGTAATGTAGATGTTGTATTTGGAACATTTCAGTTCCAATATGGTGACAAACTATTACCTCATGCATCGCGTTTACTGGAAGGGAAATATTTATTTAAAGATGTATTGAAGGATTTTATTGATGATGGAACTTTGAGTGGATTTTTGCTTGGTAGTGCATGTGCTGCATTATACAAGAGGAAGGTCATAATGGCAAATCATCTACGTTTTATGGAAGGACTCAAAAATAACGAGGATGGCTTATTCAATTTTGAATTAGCACTTTTCGCAAATTCTTTTGTCGTGATTAATACTCCAGTTTATAATTATCGTCAAGACAATGCTCCATCAAAGCCCAATCGTATGAATGAGAATTTCGGAGAGAAGGTGTTTGATATATTGGATATGAAAGAGTGGCCTAAGGATAAATATGAATATGATATTCAAAAAGCAAGACGTAAAGTAACTTTGGCATGGTGGGATATACTACATTTTGCAACTGATTATTCTTTATTTAAGTCTTTGGTTTTCATTCGTAAGAAAATAACCCAACCAAACGTTAGAAAAGGAATAAACTATATGCGACCTAAAAAAATGAATATGTATAAGCGTGTTATTTTTTATTTGATGAGATATAGACTCTGTTTTACATTCTATTTCCTTTTGAAATATGTGATGCCAGTTATGCAGAAGAAGGTTGCACGGTAACTAACAGGTATAGAAGAATGTGAGCATTCATCTAACCACTCAAATTTGGGCTTAAATTAGAAAGAAGTATTTTTGCTGCGGAACTATAAACATAATCTTATGTACACGAAGATTTGGAATATTTTTATAGGTTATGAGGAGTATACCATAGCGAGACGAATAAGTATTAAATGATTAATTATGAAATACAAAACATTATATGTAATAGGAAACGGCTTTGATATACACCATGGTATTAAGAGCAGTTATCGTTGTTATATGGAGTGGTTAAAAGAGAACCATAGAGATGATTATCAAAAGGTCATTAACTTTTATGGTGATGAAGCTGAGAAACATGAATGGTGGAACGAGTTTGAGAAAAATCTTGGATACTTTGACATTCGAGGGAAAGTGGAAAACTGGTCATTTCGTAATCAGCCAACTGAAAGGCAATTAGAAAAGATGCGTGCAATTGATACAATGGGCGGTGCTTGGGAAGCACAAGTTAATATTGGTGGCATAACATCAATACTGAAAGATAGTTTTCATGAGTGGATTGATTCTTTGAATAATGCTTTGTCTGGCAATAAGATTGTTATTGACTCTCAAAATGCATATTTTATAACTTTCAATTACTCATTGACTCTTGAGAACGTTTACAATGTTCCTTCTGCTCAGATTCTTCATATTCATGGATGTCTGAACGATGATGAATATATCATAGGTCATGGTCGAACATATGAGGAGGTGAAGGAAGATGCAGAGCCTTACATACCTCCATTTGATTCAAATAAGGATGACCCCAGCGAGTATGGACTTGATGCAATAGATGATGAAATAACAGAGCACACCAAGACAGAGGCTGTCAATAAGACTATGGAAGCAGCAAAACAAATAGATAAGATAATTGAGAAAAACAGAAGTATATTTGACCAATTGAGTGAAGTCAATAAGGTCTACATATATGGTCTTTCTTTTTCTTCAGTTGATGAACCTTATTTAAATCATATAATTTCGTCTGTGGCTCCAAAAGCAAAATTAGAAGCAAGTTACTACTCACTTTCTGATAAAGAAAGTATTAAAAAGTTTGCTAGAAAACATAATTTATCTATTAGACTTGTATGCCTTGAAAATTTACAGGTAGTTAAACAATTGAGGTTGTTTTAATTAATACACATAATCTATGTAGTAAATGTTCAATTATAACTATGACTCGCAACAAAAACAAGATAATTCGCTCTGTCACTGTATCGCAATCTTTAGGCTTCTGTCGTGAGGTAATGATTAAGATGCGGGCGATGGGGTATGACATGGTGGCTGTTACGTCGCCTGGACCTGAGCTTGATGAGCTTAGGGATAAGGATGGATTCCATTGTGTGGAGGTGCCGATGGAGAGACATATCTCTATAGTGAATGACTTGAAGTCGCTTATTAAGATGATTAGTGTGTTCCGTAAGGAGAAACCGCAGGTGGTGCATTCGATGACTCCTAAGGCAGGAATGATATGTATGGTGGCTGCATGGCTGACTCGTGTGCCTGTACGTATTCATACTTTCACGGGGCTTGTTTGGCCTACGGCTACCGGACTGAAACGAAAGATATTGATGATGACTGATTGGCTTACCTGCGCTTGTGCCACACATGTGATTCCTGAGGGACAAGGGGTGCTCAATGACTTGAAGAATGGTGGCATTACGAAGAAACCAATGAAAGTATTAGGTTACGGTAATGTAATGGGAGTGGATATGGAAAGGTTTTCTCCAACACGCTTTAACGTAACAAAGGATGCTTCTGTATTTACATTCGTATTTGTGGGTCGCATAGTAGGGGATAAGGGTATCAATGAACTGGTTGAGGCTTTTGTAAAGTTGCATGACAAGCATAAGAGTACAAAACTTGTGTTGGTGGGTAACTACGAGCACAAACTCGATCCTGTGAGTGATACCACACATCAGCTAATAGACACTAACGATGCTATTGATGCTTGTGGCCCCAAGTATGGCGATGGCTTGCTACAGATGTATGTAGATGCCGATTGTTTTGTTATGCCGTCCTACCGTGAAGGTTTCCCTAATACGGTACTTGAGGCTGGAGCAATGGGGCTGCCTTCTATTGTAACAGATATAAATGGAAGTCGTGAGATTATCGTAAACGAGAAAAACGGACTGATTGTTCCGTCAAAGAATGCCCAAGCGCTTTATGATGCCATGGAACGTATGCTGACGGATGACAATGCTCGCGAGACAATGAAGAAGAATGCCAGACCAATGATAGCCTCAAGATTCGAAAAAGGGTTTGTGCAGAAGTGCCAGATTGAGTTCTATATGGAGGTGAAGAGTGAGAAGTGAAGGACGAAGAAGCCAATAGCTGTTTAAATGAAGAGTGAAAAACGAAATGATATCAATGAAAAATAATCAAACATTATTGAGGCTTGTGCGTATAGGCAGTAGCTTAGATTCTGCAATATCTGATACTATATTGCCAGACTCCCCCAACTGGCAAACTCTATATTCTCTCGCTCTCCATCAGGGAGTTTCCGCTATTTTGCTTGATGCCATCGGGCTTTTGCCATCTGAGACGCGCCCTCCTAAGCCGATGTTGCTGCAATGGATTGGGCAGTCGACGATGATGGAGAGGATGTATGCGAGGCATAAGGAGAGGATAGATTCGCTGGCGGAACTGTATGGGCAGCAGGGGATAAGGATGCTGCTGCTTAAAGGGTATGGATGCAGTCTGTGTTATCCGAAGCCCGAGCATCGACCTACGGGAGATATTGATGTGTATCTGTTTGGCAAGAAGGATGAGGCTGATGCTTTGGTAGAGAAGAAGCTGGGCATAAAGGTGCATCGCGAATACCATAAACATTCTACATTCAATTATGGTGGGGTGGAGGTGGAGAACCATGCCAAGTTTATTGATGATGTGTCGCATAAGAGCAACATCAGGTTCGAAAGTATTCTGATGGCTGTACTGGATAAGGAGGAATGTTTAAAGAGCCCAATAGACAACGTGTTGATACCTTCGCCTACATTTAATGCCTTGTTTTTGTTGCGCCATACTGGTGAGCACTTCGCCTCGAACGAGATAACGATTCGGCACGTGCTTGATGTGGGGACATTCTTCCATAGGTATCATTCCAAGATTGATTGGGCATTGGTGTTCAAGGTGTATAAGGAGGAGCGGATGCTGCGGTTCTTCAATGCCATTGCCACTATATGTGTGGACTGTTTCGGGATGGATGCCGCCTGCTTTGCTTCTGACGACAAACAGTATACATATCAATCGGACACTGCTATAGCTGACCGCATCCTTTTTGATATATTCGAGAAGAAAAATGTGTTGCCAATGACTACTGCTGGCATTGACACTATAGCTAAGAAACTGAAGTATGCTATAGATAAAAGTCACCGTTGGTGGCATAACCGTTGGAAGTACCAACTAGTGTATAACGAAAACCTTGTAGAATCGTTTTGGTGGTTGGCAAAGAATAGGATGAGATAAAAACCTTGTACTTTTCTTTAATGATGTACACTTTAATTTGTATTGCGTCTATATTATGAAGTTGTATCTTAAACACCCCATATTCGATATACTGTCTGCCTATATCGACATTGAAGAGTTCTATGTATGTGGTGGATATGTACGTAATCGCAGGATTTGCCATGATGGAATTCCTAAAGATGTTAAGAAGGTCGTCGAAAGCATTGTTTGGGGAGGATAAATAGGATATGCAAATATTAACATCATATTTTTCTCAAACCGTTACAGACAGCCATCTGTCTACAGCAGTTACGATATTGACAACTATGATAATTGGTGGCTGTCTTATTATATTGGTTGAGAATCAGCACATAAAAGGTGATGTAGCAAGTCGTTATTATAATATCATGCGTCCATTTTATCATAAACTTGCATTATATGCAAAATTTGCACAACAATGCATGTTTGCTCTGTCAGCTGTTGATGATGAGGGTAAAATATATAAGAAGTTGCTACAGGATAAAACGATAGACATAAAAAAACTTGCATTTTGGGCTGTTATGACTGGCAAAGGCAACCTACATTTAAGTGCAAAAGAATTAAATTCTATCTGTAATGATATAAATGGAATATGGTATTGTTTTGATAGAAACTATGGAATGTATTCGCATTTGAGATTTAGTAATGAGTTTCTGATAGAAGAAGTTAGAAATTCGTTAATAGAATATGATAGAAGCCTATTGAACGAACCTATTGATTTACATCTATTTCCTAAAATATCGGGAGATTTCTTTGTTAAAGAATGGCAACCAATAGATAACGTTCCTGGCTGTTATGAATATTTCAATCAAAAATGTAGAAATTGCAACCTGTATTTATATGGTAGTTTTGTTATTGAGATTAGTAGCTTGATAATAATATTTTTAAGTGAAAGTTTCAATAATATATCGTTGGCTTCAGTTGATTTTTTGGTCTTGTCATCAATAGGCTCATTTGTTTTTGCAATTTACAAACATTTTAAATTAAATGATTTATTGAAAATATTGCAATTTTAAATATTAAAAAATTTGTATATGTACAAACATTTTTTTAAACGATTCTTTGATTTCTGGATTGCGCTTATAGCATTGATATGTATAAGCCCGATTCTGATAGTGGTAACCATTTGGCTGCACTTTGCCAATAAAGGGGCTGGTGCCTTTTTCTTTCAAGAACGACCTGGAAAGAATGAAAAAATATTCAAGGTTATCAAGTTTAAGACGATGACGGACGAGAGGGATGCGGATGGAAATCTGTTGCCTGATGCAGACAGATTGACAAAGGTGGGCAGGTTTGTGCGTTCTACGTCGATTGATGAATTACCTCAGTTGATTAATGTGCTGAAGGGTGATATGGCGCTGATAGGACCGAGACCGCTTTTGGTGCGTTATTTGCCATGGTATACAAAAGAGGAACGCCATAGACATGATGTGCGTCCAGGTATTAGCGGTTGGGCACAATGTCATGGAAGAAATGCTGTAACTTGGGATGAAAAATTAGCTATGGATGTATGGTATGTGAATAATATATCCTTAAAAACCGATATTAACGTCATACTGACAACTATTAAATCAGTATTGCTCAGAGAGTCTATAGAGGTTGCGGGTGTTGAAGCTTTAGATGTTTATAGAATGAAACAAAACAAAAAGGAAAATAACGTTTAATTAAAAAATAACAAATATGAAAAAGGCAATTGTTTTTGGAGCTACAGGTCAACTAGGTTGTTATAGTGCGTTAGCTCTTCAAGAAAGTGGTTACAATGTGATTGCAGTGGGGCGAAGAACTTCTGATAATGGTTTTTTTCACTCTCGTGGAATTACATTTATCGGAGGGTTCGACATATCATATAAAGAATCATTTGACTTGTTGCCAAATGAGAAATATGATGTTGTAGTAAATATGGCTGGAACTATGCCTGCTCATGCCAATAGAAATATGATTCCTTATGTCCAAAGTATTGTTGTTGGAACTGTAAATCTTTGTAATTGGATGAAACAAAATGGTACAAAGCGTATTATTTTTAATACGACACCAAGCGATGTTGCCCAACATTGGGATGATGAACTTCCTATTGACGATGATGCTTCACGTTCATTTCCCAAAAATGGAAATGACCATGCTGTATATGCAATTTGCAAGCGTGCCGCTTGTGATATTTTAGAACATTGTCAAATAGCTGATGGTTTTGAGCCTTGTATTTTCCGCCACTTTATGGTTTATGGATGGCATCCTGATGCATGGTATTATCTTGATGGTGAGAAAAGAATGTTGCCATGGCGTTATATGGTTCGTCGTTGTATCAACGGACAAGACATAGAAGTTTATGGAGATTCTTCTCGCAAGAAAGAACTACTTTATATTAAAGATTTTTCTGCAGCAATAGTTCGTGCAGCAGAAACAAATGTTTGCGGAATATTTAACCTTCCAGGTTATAAACCTTATTCTTTGGACGAGATGGTAGATGGTATTATTTCTGCATTTGCGCAGAATAATGTGCAGAAAAAATATCGTCCAGATATGCCAGATACACCACAAATCTTACTTTCAGGAAAGAAAAGCTCAGAGGTTTTAGGATGGAAACCCAAATGGACTTGGGAAGCTGCTTGTGAAGATATGAGAAAAGAGTGTATGAGTAATCCTATTGAATTAATGTGGGGACCTATAGAAAAGGAAGACAAAATAAAAGAATGATGAATAATATTGATTATAACCTGTTAACTGTCCTTGATAAGAAGTTTGGATCTCCATTTTATATTATGGATGGAGATAGGTATAAGAAAAATATTAATGATTTCGTAAATGCTTTCAAAAAGCGTTATGATAAAGTAATTGCTGGGTATTCGTTTAAAACAAACTATGTCCCTACTCTTTGTCAAATCGCTAAAGGTGAAGGCTGCTTTGCAGAAGTGGTAAGTGAAATGGAATATGAACTTGCCAAGAAAATAGGTTTTGAAAATATAATCTTTAATGGGCCTATCAAGCGCCCGTCTATATTTAAAAAGGCGTTGGAGCATAATGCTATTATCAACTTGGACAGTGAGTATGAGGTTGATATGGTGCGTGAATATGCAAAGGAACATTCCGATACAGAAATAAAGGTTGGTATGCGAATAAATATCAATCTAACAGACGAGAATGGCAACAGTACAATTCAATGTGGTTTACGTTTTGGTCGTTTCGGTTTCCCTGATGATATTATTGGCAAGAATATCGATAAACTGCGTAAAGCTGGTATAAAGATAATTTCTATTCATGGTCATACTTCGACTTTGGACCGTGCTGTGTTGAATTATAAGATTATAACTCAACACATGTTGAACACTTGTGAGAAGTATAACTTAAATGATTTGGAATACTTTGATATTGGAGGTGGATATTTTGGCGCTGCTCCTGAAGGAATGGATTTGACAGGAAGGCCGAAGTATGAAGACTATGCTAATTGTGTTATTGATGAGGCTGAAAAGAGCGAATGGTTTATGAAAATAAAACCATATATTGTAATAGAGCCAGGTTCGTCAGTTGTCTCAAATGTGTTCAAGTATTATACTAAAGTATATCAGAACAAGAAGGTTGGAAAAGTTAATTTTGTGATGGTTGACGGTACTGTGTTTGATGTTAAACCAACAATGCATAGCAATAATCTTCCACATGAAGTATATAGAGCATCGGATGATTCTGAAACACATGTGTGTGATGTAGTTGGTTCTACATGTATGGAGAAAGATGTAATATTGAAGGATGTTGTATTGCCAAAGTTGGCTAATGGCGATTTCATTCAGTTTAGAGGTGTTGGTGCATATACAATCTGTTTGACTCCTACATTTATTAATTTCTTAGAGCCTATTCTGACATTAGAGGATGGTGAATATGTGGAAGTGAGAAGAAGACAAACAGTTGAGGATATTGTTTCTGTTTATAGATTATAATAAGCTTTATAATATGAACATTCTATTTACATGCGCTGGCAGACGCACATATCTGCTTAAATATTTCAAGGAGAATATGAGTGAGGGTGATAAGGTTGTGGCTACTGATATGCAGTTGTCGGCTCCAGCCCTTCAGGAGGCTGATGTGAAATTGCAGGTGCCTGCTGTGTATGACCCGAAGTATGTGGATATTACATTGCAGATTTGCAAGGAACAGAAGATAGATGCCCTTTTGTCGCTCAATGACTTAGAGTTGCCTATCTTGGCAGAAAACAAGGCAAGGTTTGAGGCAGAGGGAGTGAAGGTGATTGTAAGCGACCCTTCTGTTATTGATATCGCTTTTGACAAGTACAAAACAGCACAGTGGGTAGAGTCGTTGGGCTTGAAGTCGCCTAAGACTTATGTGCGCCTTGAGGATGCCAAGCATGCTTTGGAGACTGGCGAGCTTCACTTCCCATTGTTTATGAAACCTCGTTGGGGTTCTGGCTCTATCGGTTTGGCTTCGATTGCCGACATGGAGGAACTGGATATTTATTACCATCTGCTGATGAAGCAAGTGAAGAAGACTATTCTTGCAACGGCTTCGGTTGGTGATGAGTATATCATGATACAGGAGAAACTTACGGGCAATGAGTTTGGCTTGGATGTTATGAACGACCTTGAAGGCAACAATGTAGCCGTAAGCGTTAAGCAGAAATTGGCTATGCGTGCTGGTGAGACAGACAAGGCTGTAACAGTTGACTTGCCTGAGGTGCGTGAGATAGGCCATAAGATTGGTACTGCCTTGAAGCACATCGGCAATCTTGATGTTGATGTGATGCAGAATGAAAACGGTGAGTATTGCGTATTGGAACTTAATCCACGCTTTGGTGGTGGCTTCCCCTTCAGCTATGAGGCTGGTGTAAATCTGCCTAAGGCTATCATAGAGTGGGTGAAAGGCAATAAAGTTGATGCCTCTATCCTTCAGCCAGAGTACGGCCGTATGTTCTCGAAGAATGATTATTTGATGGAGATAAAATAATAATAAGGTTAAGCAGGTATGATTGAATAGGCTTGTGTCTGTGGAGCGAAACCACTACCTGCTACAGTATTATTGTCAGAAGTAATTCGTAAGTGTGCTAAAAAATATAACTTTTTTGCTGATATAAAACAATTTTACTACCTTTGTAAGATTAAAATATATATATCGTTGGTGCAAATGAAACATATTAAAATAAGAAATTTTGGGCCTCTTAGGAATGTTGACATAGATTTAAGTCAAATAAACCTTATCATTGGTTTGCAGAGTTCAGGAAAGAGCTGTGTTATGATGGCCGCATGTTATTGCAGTTGGGTGGAGAAGCGAATTGTATTGAGACAATCGGCAAAGGAGTTTTTTGATGGAGATTATTTTATTGCAGGACTGATTTCTTATTACCATGCTAAAGGATATGTGTGGCCCGATACTTATATTGCTTATAGTTCACCATATATGAGTTTCGAATATGATAATTCAACACGTATGTTTAAGCATGAATGGAATACCAAACGATGGAGCTATAAGCGTCCTAAAGTTTCGTATGTTCCAGCCGAAAGAAATATGATTTCTCTTGTTTCTAATTGGGATCGACTGGAAACAAGTTATGATAATATACTTGATTTTAAAGCGGATTTTGATATTGCGAAGAAGTATATAAAGAAAGAACATGATATTCTTGGTACGGGTATTTCGTATGAATATGATGAAATTTCAGGTGCTGATGCTATTGTTGTAAATGGTGTTCGTCTTGATTTAATGAATAGTTCAAGTGGTATTCAGTCTTTAATTCCTCAGTTTGTTCATTTGCATTATCTTGATAAGCATATCTATAAGGCAGAAAAGGCAGAAAAGGCAAAAACTTTTTCAGAGAAACAACTTTCGTACAATTTGTTGAATGTGCTTTACGAGCGTATATTTAACAATGTTGATGAGAAGAAAGTGTATAGCAACCCTGTTATCGTGCATATAGAAGGAAAAGACTATGTCTTCCCAGATGACAAGTCTGCAGCAAAATTTAAGAAGAATGCAGACAGTTTATTGAATACTGATCATGCTGAAATTTTTTTAGAGGAACCAGAAAGTAATCTTTTCCCACCAACACAATTTCAACTGATGAATATGGTTGTGGATATGTTGAATAGTAAGACGCATAAAAATTTCTTTTTCATTGCAACACATAGTCCTTATGTTTTAAGTCATTTATTGCAAGAGAAAATAGAGAATTTCAAGTTGTTCCTTACATATCCAGTAGAAGGCGGATATAACATTAAAACAGCTTCGGAGCAGGATATTCAAGATATATATGATAATGGTGCTGATGCGTTCTTTAATTTTGATGCTTTTATTGCTGAATCATGAAACAAATGAATGTTTTTCCAGAATGTAATGTAGATACAAATTTGGTGGGATTTATATTAGGTGGTTATGTTAAGCATAAAAGCACTTGTAATGAAGTGGCTAAGGCTGTAAATAAATCTAACGAATTTGCTATTGGCATAATTGATGCTGATAAGCGGATGGCAACATTAGATAGTGGTTTTGAAAAATATGATAATGGGTGTGAGGCAGATGGTGAGAATGTACATATAACAATGTATATTCACTCAGACAGGAAACGTTTTATGTTTACAGTAAAACCTGCTATGGATAAATTTTTGTTGGATGCAGCAAAACAACTTGGCATAAATTTAAAGGATGCTGGCTATCCTTCAACGCTTGAAGCCTTTAAAAAGGAAACGAAGCGTATACAAGCTGCTGAAGATGCTAAACTAAGAAACCTGTTTGCTATGATTCTTGATAATGAAGAGTTGCAACGATTTCGTAATACATTGAAGTATTTGATGAAGAAACAATATGACGCGGATATTGATATAGCAAAATCATTTTTCGATGGAAGTTTAACAAAAATAGATTTACCTAATTATTTAGGTTAAAAACCTTACATGCTTTAGCAGGTATGATTGAATAGGCTTGGTCCTGTGGAGCGAAACCACTACGTAAGCACTCAAATTAGGGCTTAAATTAAAACGAATTAATTCGCTTTTGTTTCGCTTAATCGGTTTTTTGCACTATCTGAATTATTTGGAAAAGGAAAGAAACGATAATGTTGTGTGGGTATCTGTGGATAGTATCGTAAACCATAGATATTTGTTGTGAAGAAATAAAAAACTCTTAATACAATCCTCTCCCGAGTGGCGGCATGGCGCAGAGCGATACTGCGGTGGGGAACTTCCTATTTGATTTTTCTGATTTTTATATATGCGATATGGACTATGATTTCCATGTCGCACCACTGTGTATTTTTGAAAAATCAGTATTGTTTAAAACATACAAATAATAAATAATTTTTCAATTATGGAAAGAAAAACAATTTACTTGTGTCTTGCCCACATGAGTGAGGCTGGTTTGGAACAGAAATATGTGAAGGAGGCTTTCGACACCAACTGGGTGGTGCCGATGGGGCCGAATGTAAATGCCTTCGAGAAGGATTTGGAGGCGTTTGCCAACAGTAAGAGTGATGGTACAGAGCCACTTGACCGTAAGGTGGTGTGCTTATCGGCTGGTACGGCTGCGGTGCATTTAGCATTGATAGGTTGCGGCGTGAAGGCTGGCGATGAGGTGCTGGTACAGAGTTTTACATTTTGCGCCTCGAGTCATCCTATTACTTATCTTGGTGCCAAGCCTGTGTTCGTAGGTTCTGAGGGTGAAACGTGGAATATGGATCCTACTTTGCTTGAGAAGGCTATCCTTGATCGGAAGGAGAAGACGGGTAAATATCCGAAGGCTATTGTGCCTGTGGCGCTGTATGGTATGCCGTATCGCATTGATGAGATTATGGCTATTGCCGACAAGTATGGCATACCCGTTGTGGAGGATGCTGCCGAGGGTATGGGCTCGCGCTTCAATGGTCAGGTATTGGGCACGTTTGGTAAGTATGGCGTGCTGTCGTTCAACGGCAATAAGATGATTACTACTTCGGGTGGTGGCGCGCTGATTTGTCGCAATGCGGAGGATGCCAACGAGGTGATGTGGTATGCCACTCAGGCGCGTGACGCTTATCCTTACTATCAGCATACGGCTATTGGCTACAATTATCGTATGTCGAACGTGTGTGCGGGTATTGGTCGTGGTCAGATGACGGTGCTCAATGACCATATTGCTCACCACAAGCATGTGCAGGCGCTGTATGAGGAACTGTTGAAGGATGTGCCTGGCGTGCATATCCATAAGCAACCTGCCGACAAACGTTATGATGCCAACTTCTGGCTTTGCGCGGCAACACTGGATGCAGATGTGAAGATTCAAGGACAAGAGAACGCTTACAAGGAGGTTATCAAAACTGCCGTAGGGGGTGCAGCAGGTGTAATTCATGCCGTTGATTCGGCAACAACCGACTGTCAGCCTAACGAAAATGTAGAGGCGCTGCGTGTGTTTATGCTTTCGAAGAAGGTGGAGTGCCGCCCAGTATGGAAGCCTATGCACAAACAACCTGTGTATGAGGATGCTCCTGTATATACTAATGGTATTGAAGAAGAACTCTTCAAGGTTGGCTTCTGTTTACCGGCTGGTCCGTATGTGACAGATGATGATGTGAAGTATATCGTAGAAAGCATCAAAGAAGCAATGATAAGATAAGCAATGGGTTGATGAGCGATTAATTGACGTGATGTGCTGGCAGCATAGATGTTTGTTAATCGCTCATTCGTATAAAAACTATACGCATGATGAGAAACTTTATAGCAGCAATTTGGAAGTTGATTTCATCGAATGTCATCACAACTCGGCAAATCTCAAACAAGTTTGGTTTGCTCTCACTGCTTTGGCAATTTTGTTCTTTCCTTTTTGTTCCGCGTAAGGCGAAGAGGTTACCTAACGACTAACATCTTCATCACCATATCGAGCCCCAAATATATAGGCACTCGCAAAAGTGCCTATATATTTTGGGCTATGCCCTAAATTGAGTACTAACCTTCAATGATATGAGTTAAAACCTCATCAATTCAGAAAAGTGAGAAAATTCTTTGTGATGTAAAATATAAATATTACCTTTGTTTTAAACAATAAAGACTATATATATGAACGCCACAGAGTGTATAAAAAAGCTGTCTCCAGTCTTGTTTTGGGATATAGACAAGTCGCAGGCAGACATGGATAAGTTTCCTTCTTTTTTTGTGCAAAGAGTTTTGGAGTATGGCAACTGGAATGATTGGAAATTACTATTATGCTATTATGGAAAAGATAGAATCGTAGATATTTGTAAGAATCTACGTTCACTCGATTCCAAATGCCTCTCATATATATGTGCCATTTCAAACACAAGAAAGGAGGAATACAGATGTTATCGTATGAAACAGTTGAACCAAGGACATTGGAACTTTTAAAGTCCTTGATGCAAGAGCCAGCTTTCAATGACATGAGACTTCCTTAAATTGAATACTAAGATGTGGATGGGTTAAGAAACACACATGTCTCATCCCATCACCACGTCGAGCACCATCATCAGCACAAAGCCGATGGCAAAGCCGATGGTGCTGAGATTGCTGTGCTGGCCGCTTGAGGCTTCGGGTATCAGCTCTTCTACCACTACGTAGAACATGGCTCCGGCTGCAAAGGCGAGCAGGTAGGGGAGGGCGGGCGTAAGAAATGTGGCAAGCATGATAACGGCCATGGCCCCAATGGGTTCGACCACTCCACTTAATGATCCTAACATGAACGACCTCCAGCGGCTGTTGCCCGCCGCCCGCATGGGCATAGAGATAATGGCGCCTTCAGGGATGTTCTGAATGGCTATGCCTAATGATACGGATAGGGCGCTGGCTAATGAAATGTGGGCGGCACTGCTTTCGGCACCTGCAAACACTACGCCTACGGCCATTCCTTCGGGCAGATTGTGTATGGTTACGGCAAGGACAAGCATGGCGGTCTTTGAAAGGTGCGACCGTATGCCTTCGGGCTTGTCGGTTCCGATATGCAGGTGGGGCGTTAGCTCGTCGATGAGCAGCAGAAAGCCTATGCCCAAAAGAAAACCTACGGCTGCGGGCACTACGGCCCATTTGCCGCTATCGGCTTCCATCTCCATTGCTGGTATGAGCAATGACCACACAGAGGCTGCCACCATTACGCCTGAGGCAAAGCCTAATAATGACTTCTGCAATTGAACCGACATCTCGTCTTTCATCAAAAAGACGAAAGCCGAGCCAAACATCGTTCCTAATAGCGGAAGCAGAAGTCCGATAATCATTATGGTTGTCATTTCTGTCATCATCTTCCTTTCATTTATCTTATGCAAAGATAATGCAAACCGAGAGCAGAGATACAAGCTTGCTTGTGATCTATGCCGAGGTGCAGCTTATCTTATGCAAAGATACTATTTATTCATCAATTTTGCAATACCTAAAAATGATGTGTTTTAGCGTATACGGATAGGAAGCGTTGCAATTTATTAACTTAAAAAATGTTGGTTCCCTTTTGTTAAAAATAAAGTTTATATTATTTTTGCATCCGTTTTTAACTGATTTAAGGTTTTAATTGATCCTTTGTATAGATCGTATAAAGACGGTTTTTAGGATAATGTGTATCCTTGATATTTGAATTTATAAACGCTTTTTTAACAAAATGAAATCAAAGATTTATCAGTTGATGCTCCTTTCTGGCGCATTGACAGTCTCATTTGTGGCTCAAGCAGCCGACGTTAACAACAAAATTATTGTAAATGATGACAACGGACGTGTTGTCTCTTCTGTAAACAATAGCGGTGACGAAAAGAAAAATACCGATGCCAATGTTTATGGACATGTGAAAGATGCCAAGACGGACGAACATCTTCCTTATGTTATTGTGCAAGTGAAAGGAACAACTATCGGTACCACGACCGATAATACAGGTCATTTCTTCCTGAAAAACTTGCCAGAGGGTACGCTCGTTATCGAGGTTAAATACATGGGTTATACTACTCAAAGCAAGAGTATAACCATTAAGCAAGATACCAGCAAAGAACTGAATTTTAGTCTTTCACCAAGCGACATGGATCTTGACGAGGTGGTTGTTTCGGCCAATAGAAACGAAACCAAACGCCGACTGGCACCAAACCTGGTGAACGTGATTGGTGAAAAGTTGTTTGACATCACACAGAGCACTTGTCTGGCACAAGGGCTCAACTTTCAGCCTGGTGTGCGCACCGAAGACGACTGTCAAAACTGTGGCTTCACCCAAGTGCGCATTAATGGTCTTGATGGTCACTACTCTCAAATCTTGGTCGATTCGCGTCCTGTGTTTTCTTCGTTGAACGGCGTTTATGGCTTGGAGCAGATTCCTACCAACATGATTGACCGCGTAGAGGTGGTTCGTGGTGGTGGCTCGGCACTCTTTGGCGCATCGGCCATTGGTGGAACCATCAACATCATCACCAAGGAACCTATCCGCAATTCGGCTTCCTTCGGACACACCTTTATGTCGCAGGGCGGAGCCAATTCGTTTGACAATGTTACGATGGGCAATGTGTCGCTAGTAACCGATGATAACAAGGCGGGCGTGTATGCTTATGGGCAGACGCGCACTCGCCAAGGCTATGACCATGATGGTGATGGATATACCGAGGTGCCAGAGCTGAAAAGCCAAACATTTGGGCTAAACTCTTATCTTCGTCTTAGTCCTTATTCAAAGTTGAGTCTTCAGTATCACGGCATCCATGAGTTTCGCCGTGGCGGAAACATGCTCGACCAAATAGCCCACAAGGCTAATGTTACAGAACAGGTAGAACATGACATTCAGGGTGGTGGACTTACATACGACTTCTTTTCTCCTGATGAGAAAAACCGATTGTCGGCTTATTTCTCATTCCAAACCACAGCTCGCAATAGCTATTATGGTGGCATAGGAGAGGGTACTGAAGAAGATATAGCAATGGCTGAAAAAGCATACGGCACCACACACGATCTTACTTATGTGGCTGGTACGCAGTATGTTCACTCGTTTGACAAGCTGCTTTTCATGCCCTCTGACCTGACCCTTGGTGCGGAGTATAACCATGATGGGCTGAAGGATGTTATCCTTGGTTACGATCGCCACTTTAAGCAAGATGTGCGCATAGGTAGCTTCTTCTTCCAAAATGAGTGGAAGAACAAACAGTGGAGTTTCCTTTTAGGTGGTAGATTGGACAAGCATAACTTGATGAATCATGTTATCTTCTCGCCTCGTGCCAACCTTCGTTTCAATCCTACCGAGAATGTGAACCTGCGCCTTACCTACGCTGGCGGTTTTCGTGCCCCTCAGGCTTTTGATGAAGACCTGCATGTGGGTGTCGTAGGTGGCGAGCGACTGGTTACGGTATTGGCCGATAATCTGAAGGAGGAGCGTTCAAACAGTTTCAGCCTTTCTGCCGATTTGTATCATAAGTTTGGTTCGGTTCAAACCAATTTGTTGATTGAAGGTTTTTATACCGACCTTAACAATGTGTTTGCTCTTCGACAGCTCGACCAGCCCGATGCTCAGGGCAATACCGTGCAAGAACGTTATAATGCCTACGGCGCTAAGGTGCTTGGCTTGAACATAGAGGGCAAGGCCATGTTCAATCGTTGGTTCACGCTTCAGGCTGGCCTTACCTTACAGCAGAGTCATTATGATGAGGCGATAGCATGGAACGATGAGGTGCTAGAGCAGAAGTATAAGAAGATGATGCGCACCCCTAACACGTATGGCTATTTTACAGCTACGTTTACTCCGCTGAAGCGTTTCACGGCTTCTGTTACAGGCAATTATACAGGCAGCATGCTCGTTGGCCATTCGGCAGGTTCGGGGGTTGAGAAGCCTGTGGCTGTGAACACGCCAAAGTTTATGGAGGTGAACATGAAGTTGGCATACGATTTCCCCATCTACAAGTATTTCACCCTTCAGGTGAATGGTGGTATTCAAAACATAACCAACGCCTACCAGAACGACTTTGACAAGGGCTGGAATCGCGACTCAAGTTATATCTATGGCCCTTCTCTTCCCAGAAGCTATTTTGTTGGGGTAAAGGTAAGCTACTAAGCCTTACTGTTACACCTTATATATAATATGCCGCATATTTGCCATGTTATACATCTTAGAATGTATGCTGGCAGATATGCGGCATCTTTATTTTTACTGCTTCAAGTTAGAGACCTTGTCAAGTGGTAAACCGGTCATTTCGGCAACAAGAGCAGCAGCCATGCCCTTGTCAAGCATCTTTTTAGCCACTTCCACAATCCCTTCTGCTCGCCCTTCTGCTCTTCCTTCAACAAGGCCTTTTGCAAGACCTTTTGCAAGTCCCTCTGCTTCTCCTTCAGCATATTTCTTTTTCTCCGCTGTTCTTATGGCGTTCACTATATCGCGGTATGCATTCATGCTGTCTTCATATAACTTTTGGTCTTGCTTATTGAACTTCGCTATTTCTGCTTGCTCAAAAAGTCGGGTGAAGACACGCTCCTGAAGCGCTGCTGGGCGTTGCATCAACTTGGAGAGGTTCTTCAACACATACATCCATTTGTCGTACATGGTTACGAGTTCCGTTTCTTTTTTGTCAAACTTAGGAATCTCTACATAAATATATGTCAGCTTGTCGTAGAACACTTCGTGCGTGTCTACCTCCATCAACTTCACTTCATGGTGCCAACGTTTAGCGTTTTCAAGACCATCTGCAAAATTGAAATTTAGCAGACCAATGGTGTAGACGGGGTTGAGATGGAAATCCCAGTCGCCTCCTCGTTGTGCCTGTTCGCGAATGGGAAACGTTGAATAGTAGATGGTGCGGTCTTTGAAAAATTCCTGGTACACGTTTTGCATCTCTACAATAAACTTTTCGCCTTTGTCGTTCTCGCAATACACATCGAAGATGGCGCGACGGGCATCAACACGGTCACCAAGTTGTTCCGAGTTGAGGTAAGTGACATTCTGAACATTTTGTTCGCCATGGAACATCGCGTTCAAGAAGCTAATAAGCAATTCTTTGTTAAACTCAGAGCCAAACAAGCGCTTAAAGCCGAAGTCGGTATGTGGGTTGATGTATTTGTCTATCATAGTGCCGCTTTTTACATTTATTCTCAGCAAATATACAGCTTTTTTGTTAATTCACAAACTTAGTGAGCGATAATATTTCTCTAATCATAAAAATGCTCAGTTTTTATTTCTCCACTCCCTACCATGTTCGCCCCTCCATCTCAAGCAACCTTCTTTTAGCCTCTAATCCACCGGCATAGCCTGTTAAGGCATGGCTGCTGCCTATAACGCGATGACAGGGGATAAGGATGCTGATTCCGTTTGCGCCAATGGCTCCTGCCACGGCTCTCACGGCTTTCGTCTTGCCAATGCTCTGAGCAACATCTTTATAGCTTCTTGTCTCACCGTATGGTATGTTGAGCAATGCGTTCCATACTTGTTGTTGGAAGTCGGTGCCCATGATAAGCAACGGGATGTTGAAGGTTTTTCGTTTGCCAGCAAAATATTCGTCAAGTTGCATCTTCGTTTGTTCTAAGACAGATGATGAGGCTACAATGAAGTCGGCATTGAAGCATCTTCTCAGTCTACGTTTGTTGCGCTCAGCACAGGGCTTTTTGTTCCAATCGCAAAGACACAGTTTCTCTTCAATAGAGGCCAAAATAATCTCACCGCAAGGCGAATCGTAGTATTGAATGTTTACTTGCTTCTTTGTGCTATTTATTGTCATAAGTAGGTGGCAAACAATCTGTTGAATAAGCTATACCTTAATAATTAAGCAATGCCTAAAAAGTGATGGGCCTCACTGAAGAGGCCCATGGCTTATTCAATATACTTAATCATGTCATCACGTCGGGGCTTAGCATCAGGCGTTTGGTCGGGATAGCCCAGAGCAATGCAGTAGAGCAGTTTGTAGCCTTTAGCAAACGCCATTCGGTCGAGATAAGGCTTGGCTGAAGGCGAATCGAGAATCCAGCGTGCCGAACTGCCTAAGCAACAAGATCCTATACCTCTTGCCCAGGCAGCAAGAATAATGTTTTCGCCCAGCAGTCCACAGTCAATCTGCGACATATCATACTGTGTGTCATGGGCAATGCAGATGACGCAAGGTGCGTTTACAAAGATGTTCTTAAAGCCTTCACGCTCAGCTATCTTTGGGTTATCTTTTACCACGGCCTGAGTAATTGAGTCGATGAGGGCGGGCGAGTCAATCACTCTTATTTCATACGATTGCAGGTTCTGACCATTGGGCGCATTGATGCCACACTTCAGTATCTCGTTCAATGTTTCGCGGCTGATAACCGAGTTTTTGTAAGCACGTATGCTTCGGCGGCTCATCATCAGCTCGGTTACAACACTTGCCTTATTCACTGTTTGCGTTGTTTCTTGCTGTTTGCTTTCGTGGCAAGCCGTCAGCATCAGTGCTGCTGCAATGCCTAATACAGTTTTTCTCATCATAATATTGTTGTTGTTATTGGTGTGTAGATGTGATGAATTAAATTGTGTAGTTTAAAAATGTTATGCACGCATTATGCGCGACTTTTCTTTAGCAAAAGCTTGCATGTCTACCGCCACGTCGTCTTCGTCTACTATTTCCACGCCAGTCATAGTTTCTATAACGTCTTCCATCGAAACCACACCTCGAAGGCATCCGTATTCGTCAACAATAATAGAAATATGTTCGCGCTTCTCTAGCATTTTTTCCCATATTTGATATACAGAGTCATCCTCGTTGAAAGAGAGTATCGGACGCATCAAGTCGGCCAGTTTGATCTCAAATTTGTCGTCTGATAATTGTTTCAACACCATGTCTTTCAGTACATAGCCAATGATGTATTCTTTGCTCTTTTCATATACAGGTATGCGTGAGAAATTCCATGTCTGCTGCTCATAGAACTCTTTGATAGTCATATTTACATTGGTCATTTCAACCACGATGGATGGGGTCATCACTTCTCTTGCCTTTACTCCTGCCAAACGGATGCAACTTTTTATAATCTTGCTTTCCGATTCGCGGAATATACCCTCCGTCGTACCTACATCTACCATTGCCGACACCTCTTCGCGACTTACTGAAGTTTGATGTCCCTTTGGCGTAAATATCTTTGTAATGAGTTCGGAAAAAAGAACTAGTGGGTAGGTAATGAAGATAAGCACTCTGATAATCTTGGTAGATGGCATAGCGAGCGAACGCCAATATGATGCACCCATGGTCTTAGGTATGATTTCTGAAAGCACAAGAATCAATAGTGTAAGAATAGCAGATATTATTCCGAAGTATTCTTCACCAAAGATTTTGATTGATTCAGCACCTACACCTGCCGAACCGATGGTGTGTGCAATAGTGTTGAGTGATAGAATAGCGCCTACCGGACGGTCTACGTTGTTCTTATACTGTTTCATCAAAGAGGCCGTTTTGTTACCTTGGCTTTCTTTCATCGATATGAACGACATAGGGGTAGATAGAAGCACCGCCTCAAGGATTGAACATAAGAAAGATAGTGCAAGAGCACCTAATAAATATAAAATGATTAAGCCCATTAAATATATGTTTCGTTTATAATAAGTTGTTTGCAAAAGGGGTGTTTAAACAGCTTACTATAATCGAAGAGCCTTATGGTGTATGTATAATTGTTGTGTCATTTTACAACACAAAGATATTGGTTTTAATATAATTATCACTTTTATGAGCTTAAATATTGCAATTCTTTAACTAAACGTCTTTAAATATTATAAAGAATTTACTATCCCCATTATGATTCCAGTTATTGCTATGCCGAAAAAAACAGTGTGAAATAATGGCATATCTGCTGCTCACATCATTTGCTATGGTTATAAAAATTAAGTAGGTGTTCAAAATTAATTTAAATGATTCTATGCCATATTTTGGTCTGTATGTTCAGCTCCGAAGAGGGAGTGTAGCGGGCTACACGACCGATGAGAGCTGGGCATACGGGCCAAAAGAGGGCGTAGAGGCATTTGAAAGCATAACCTTTTTATTAGATTCATATATGCGATTAATTATGAACACCTACTTAGTATAAATATTAACGAAAACAATTGTTGTTTCAATAATAATAACTATCTTTACAGCCAAATGCGGCTATGGTTGTAGAAAGTATAAATATAGGTACACGAATATTTATCAATAGAAATAAACGATATGGATACAAGACAGATTTTTGGCGTTTGTAGCGCTATCCCTTTCATCATTTTGGGCATTGTGATGTTGCTGGGTAAAGGCGACAAACTTATTGCAGGCTATAACACTGCCAGCGAAGAAGAGCGTGAGAAGGTAAATATAGGGCGTCTGCGTATTGTTATGATGATTGTTTGTTTACTCACCTCTGTGTTTATTCTAACGCTGTCATATTTTGGTGATAGTTATATACCTGTCCTTACAGCCGTATTCTTCGTGGTCTTGGCAATATGTGGTATTATAGCCAACACTTGGGCAAAAAAGAAATAGAGCGCTTTTCTTTTTTGATACAAGGTAGAAAATGTACATAACCGTAGGCTCATGTTCTTCGTTTCATTGCCCACGGTTATGTACATTCGCAATTTATGATGGTTTATTTCTTTTCTAATTCTTGCAGACTTTCCATCTTCTTCTCCTCCAAGAATTCGTATATGCCGCACAGGTGTTCGCGCACGCGGCCATGACCAAATTCATATACCTTGCTAACGAGGCCATCAAGAAAGTCGCGGTCGTGGCTTACCACGATAAGGGTGCCATCAAAGTGTTGCAAGGCTTGCTTCAGCACATCTTTCGTTTTGAGGTCGAGGTGGTTAGTAGGCTCATCGAGGATAAGCAGGTTAACAGGCTCTAACAGTAGCTTTAGTATGGCCAGACGTGTGCGCTCGCCACCCGACAGCACCTTTACCTTCTTGGTCGACTCTTCGCCGCCAAACATAAAGGCGCCCAGCAGGTCGCGTATCTTGTTGCGCACCTCGCCTTTAGCCACGTCGTCGATGGTTTGAAACACGGTCAGTTCGCCATCAAGCAGCGAAGCCTGGTTTTGGGCAAAGTAGCCTATCTGCACGTTGTGTCCCAGCTCAAGTTTGCCCTCGTTCTGCAGCTGGCCCATGATACATTTTACCAGTGTCGACTTTCCTTCGCCATTTCTACCCACAAAGGCTATCTTGTCGCCTCGCTCAACAGTGAGGTTCACGCCACTGAATATGGTCTTGTCGTCAAACCTCATCGCTACATCGCTCATCTGCACAGGATAGGCTCCGCTACGTGGGCTGGGTGGAAACCTGAGGCGCAGGTGGCTGGTGTCTTCTTCGTCTACCTCAATCAGCTCAAGCTTCTCAAGCATCTTTACGCGGCTTTGCACCTGAAAGGTTTTCGAGTAGGTGCCTTTGAAACGCTCGATAAAATCTTTGGTCTCGGCTATCATCTTTTGCTGTTCCTCATATTGCTTCATCTGCTGTTCTCGACGCTCTTTGCGTAGCTCAAGATAGTGGCTATATGTGGCTTTATAGTCGTATATGCGCCCCATGGTAACCTCGATGGTGCGCGTGGTGATGTTGTCAACAAATTTGCGGTCGTGGCTGATAACTACTACGGCCTTCGAGCTATTGCATATAAAATCTTCCAGCCAACCTATCGACTCGATGTCGAGGTGGTTGGTGGGCTCGTCAAGCAGCAACACGTCGGGCGACTTTAGCAACAGTTTAGCCAACTCGATGCGCATGCGCCAGCCACCCGAAAACTCGCTTGTAGGGCGGTTAAAGTCGGAGCGCTCAAAGCCAAGACCCAACAGCGTCTTCTCTACATCTTCTTCAAAGTGGGTCATATCTATGGCATAAAACTTCTCTGAAAGGGTCGACACCTTTTCAATGAGCTGCATATATTCGTCGCTCTCATAGTCGGTGCGAATGGTGAGCTCGTTGTTTATGCGTTCTATTTCAGCCTGTATCTCGTGCAGATGGGCAAAGGCCTGACAGGTTTCTTCAAAAACGGTGCGCCCGTCTTCGGTCATCAGGTGCTGTGGAAGGTAGGCCACGACGCAATCTTTAGGGGCCGATACGCTGCCGCGTGTGGCTGTGCGTACGCCTGCAATAATCTTTAGCAAGGTGCTCTTGCCAGCGCCATTTTTGCCCATCAGGGCTATACGGTCCTTCTCGTTTATCTGAAAGGAAATGTCTTTGAATAAGGTGGTGCCGCCAAACTCGACGGTCAGTCCATCAACTGTTATCATATCTGTTTCTTGGGCTTATTGTGAAATAACCCTACAAAATTAACGAAAATAATTCAATTCTCCATGCAAAACACAACGTAAGGCGCGTATATTTTTATACATACCAAATCTGGTTGTGGCATAAAAATAAAACATTTAAAGCCATAATTTCCTTAAAAATCATTTATTTTTTGTAAGTTTGCACATTAACATCCCACAGCATAATAGAACAATAAGATAAAGACATAAACAGCCTATGAAGCGTTTCTTCCTCGGTGCAATATTTCTTTTAAACGGCATGGCCCTCAGCGCCACCGTTACGGTACCCCTCATACCACAGCCCCAACAGGTAGAGTGGGGTGAGGGCGAGGTAACGTTGCCTCGTCATTTTACCATCCGCGTAACCCATCCCTCACTGAAATCACTGGGCCATTATCTTTCTTCTATCTTGGCACAGTATGGCATCGATGCTCGGGTGGCTACCTTTGGCCAAGGCTTCATACACCTCGCCCTTGAAGACGAAAGCACTTTTAAAAAACTTGCTGCACAGTCCGACACCATTGGCCTGTCAGAGCGCTATCTGTTGAAAACAGAAGGCAAAGGCATCAAGATATCGGCCCCACGTGTGGCTGGCTTGGTAAATGGTGTAGCCACACTGCGCCAATTGCTGCCCACCAGCACCCAGACGCCCGCTGTTGTGCCCCTGGTAACGGTGGCCGACGCTCCACATTATGGTTGGCGTGGCTTGATGATAGACAGTTCGCGACATTTCTTCACTCCCAATCAGCTGAAGCAGACCCTCGACCTGATGGCGCTGTATAAACTGAACAAGATGCATTGGCACCTGACTGACGACCAAGGCTGGCGCATCGAGATAAAAGCCTACCCACTGCTCACCGAGCAAGGGGCATGGCGCACGCTGAACAACCAAGACCGCTGGTGCCAAAAAAACGCCACCATGACGCATAATGACGACCTGCAACTTGAGGCCCATAGCTTACGCATCACCCAGAAGGGCGACACACTGTATGGTGGCTTTTATACGCAAAACGAGGTGAAAGACATTGTGGCTTATGCCCAGGCGCGAGGCATTGAGGTGATACCCGAAATAGATATGCCGGGCCACTCGCTTAGCGCCATTGCTTGCTATCCGTGGTTGGGCTGTGGTGCCAATAACCAGTGGGCCGACTTCTCGTCGCCACTATGTTTGGGTAACGACCGCGTGTTGCAGTTTTGTCGCGATGTGTGGACCGAACTGTTCAACCTCTTTCCTTCACCATATGTACACATTGGTGGCGATGAGGTAGACATGGTGTTCTGGAAAAATTGTCCTCGTTGTCAGGCTCGCATGAAAAGTAACCGCTTGGCCGATGGCCATGCTCTGCAGGCCTGGTTCACCAACAATATGCAGGCGTTTTTCACGGCTCATGGCAAACGTATGATAGGATGGGACGAGATGCTGGATGGCGGACATATGCCCTCGGCCACGGTCATGTGGTGGCGTGGTGGCAATGCCGATGCTGCTGTAAGAGCCACGCGCGCTGGCAACGATGTGGTGTGCTGCCCCACTACTCATTTCTATTACGATTATGTTGAAAACGATATCGATGTAGAGAAAATTCTCTGCTTTGATGTGCCCGCCGCGATGACCTCTGTCGATCGGCAGCATGTGTTAGGACTGCAAGGCAACCTGTGGACCGAACACATACCGTCATTCAATCGCCTTACCTATATGGCTCTACCGCGCATGATAGCACAGGCCGAGGCAGCATGGGTGCCTGTTGAGAAACGACAGTATGCCGACTTCAGCGCGCGCCTTACAGCTCATTATCAGCGCCTTGAGGCTATGGGCGTGCGTTACCGGCTGCCTGGCCTGACGGGGCTGTTTCAGCAAAACATTTATTTTGGTAAGGGGCAAGCCCGTGTAACCTGTGCCGACCCCTCGGCAGAGATACGTTATACCACTGATGGCACGGTGCCCGACAGCAATGCACAGCTCTATACACAGCCCATCATGGTGAGCCAGCCCACCACCTTCTGCTTCCGGGCTTTTGGTAAGGATGGTAACAAGGGCGATGCAATACATGCCTCTTTTGCTCCCGCTGTTTACCGCGAAGCTGTGGCGCACCCCGATAAACTTGTTCAAGGCCTTACGGCTACGTGGTACGACTATACGGGCCCCTCGTGCGCTGGCATCACCACGGCTCCGCTTAAGGGCACTTATCATATTAACCAGGTGGCTATACCTAAAGAGGTGAAAGGCAATATTGGCCTCGTTATCACAGGCTTTATCTATGTGCCTGCCGATGGCGCTTACGGCTTTATGCTCACCTCTGACGATGGTAGCTTGCTTAGCATTGACGGACAAGTGGTCGTTGACAACGACGGCGAACATTCAACCCTACAACGGTCGGCACAGGTGGCGCTGCGCAAGGGCTATCACACCATCAACGTGCAATATTTTGATCATAACGGTGGCGACCTCTCGCTCGACGTGTATGATGCAGAAGGAAAACTGCTGGATGCCCAACAGTTGTTCTTCAAATAAAAACAGAAAACAATAGCAATGTTAGAAATAAGAAATGCTATATGGGTGAAGAACGCCCATACTACGGTGCCTAACTTCTCGATGGCGGCGCCCGACAGCACCCTCACGGCCATCTGTGGGCGCAAGGGTTGCGGAAAGACGGCCCTTATCGAAACGCTGATGGGGCTACGCCCACTGGCGAAAGGGTATGTGTCGGTTGATGGCGAACTGCTACAGCCTGCCACAGCCGTCTTCTTTCGCTCGCGCATGGCCTATGTGCCGCAGACGCTGCAAGCGCCAGGACAGCTAACGGCCAACGAACTGCTGCAGTTGTATGCCGACTGCAGCAAGCGGTCGCACCAAACGTTGCGCAAAGACGATGTGCAACAGTTATGGCCAGCACTGCAACTCGACGATGCGCTTTGGACCTCGCCCCTCTACCGTCTCTCTGCATCTGAGCAGCGTCGCATCATGCTCAGCTTTGCCTTGGGGGCTCACCGCTCCATATTGGTGGCCGACGACCCTACGGGCGGTCTCGACGATGCGTTGTCGCATGTGGTAACACGTCTTCTCAGCCAATATGCCGCTTTGGGGCATACGGTGCTGGTGGCTACGTCTGACCCTGTCTTGGTGGGTGTGGCCCATCATCTGGTATCACTTACATAAGCAATGATACCCTTTACATAAACAAGAAAACGAAATCGTTAAAAAAGAGATATGGCAAATATACAATTGTCTTTCGTGCAAATGGTGCTGGCCTTGCTGCCCGCCCTGGTGCCCTTCTTCTTCATACAGCTGTATGGCTTACGCCTCATGAAAAAGGCTACGGCCGCCTTCATTGGCATGCTGTTAAAATATGCTGTGGTGTGCCTCTTGCTGGTGGGCACGGCTATGGCTGGTGCTGTGTGGGCCGATGTGTTGGCATCGTTGCTGTTTATCATCATGTCGGCCATCGTGGTAACACGTCGCGCAAAGCTTGCCATGGGGGTGCACTTCATGCCCGTGCTGGTGGGCACGGCAGTGTCGGTGGCACTGTTCACGCTCTACGAGGTGTTTATCGTGATGGGGTCGGCAGCGGCCGATGTCAGCACACGCCTGTTGCCCTTGGTGGCCCTGCTGTGTGGCGGCATTATGGAGATAAACGCCCGAGCCCTTACCTTTTATAATATGGGGTTGCAACATCATGCACATCTGTACCACTATCTGTTGGCCAATGGTGCCACACCGTCTGATGCACTGTTCTATTTTCGCAAACGTGCTATGGAACGCACTGTGCTGCATGGCGTGTCGCGCATGTCGTTGTCGGTTATCGCATCTACACCCTGGGTGCTATGGACATTGTTGCTGTGCCAGCAGTCGTGGGTCACGGCCGTGGTGCTGCAAATAGCCCTTGTGGTGGCTGCCATTGCAGCTGCCTTGGTGTCGATGGCGGTATCGCTGTATATGGCGGGCCGCTACATGCCCGATGGCTACACCCTGTTACAGGCTGCCGAGGCAGGACGTGCAACATCAACGGCGACGCCTGCTGCCGATGCAAAGAAAAATGAAGATGCTGATGCCGAGGAGGACGATATCGAAGATGCTGATGCCGAAGAACAAGAGGTAAAAACAACTGAAACCCTGATGAACAATGAAAACAACAATTAAGCATTATATATGGGTGCTGGGCGCTCTACTGTGTGTGGCCTGTAATGGCGTGAACCGACAACAGGCTTATGCCGTAGCCAAAACGCTTGTTGAGGCTAGGGCTGAAAGTAAGGTTGAAGCAGAAAATGAGGCCCACGCTGAAGCGACTGTAGAAACAAATGTTGAAACGCTGGCAGCTAAGGCGGTAAAAGATATTGAAATGCCTGCTGCACGCCCACAAAGTGGCGAACTGCTGCTCTACCGCGATGGTTACACTGTATCTTATAATACCACCACGCTGCAACCCAACTGGGTGGCATGGCATCTTACCCCTAACCGCTTGAAGGGCAACGTAAAGCGTAACGATTATCCGTTTATCTCTGATGATGAGGTGCCTGAACCTCGTGTTGAAACGGCCGACTATCGACAGTCGGGCTACGACCGCGGACACATGTGTCCTGCTGGCGATAACAAATGGAGCACCGAAGCTATGCGCCAGTCGTTTCTTTTGTCAAATATCTGTCCGCAGGCGCCCAATCTTAATCGTGGCGACTGGAACGAACTGGAACAGGCGTGTCGTAAATGGGCTAAACAGTATGATGGCGTGTATGTGGTGTGCGGCCCCATCTTTTATAAAAGCAAACGACAACGCACCATAGGTAAGCATCGCATACCTGTGCCCGATGCCTTCTTTAAAGTGGTGCTACGTATGGGCGATGCGCCTCGTGCCATAGGCTTCTTATATAAAAATATGGACGGAAACCGACCCAAAGGCGACTATGCCAACACGGTAGATGAGGTGGAATGCATCACGGGGCTCGACTTCTTTCCTGCCTTGCCTGATGATATTGAACGCAAGGTAGAGGCCGAATGTAACCTTGCCGACTGGGATATCAAAGATACTTTTTAAGGGCCACAGCCACACCGTCGGCATCGTTTGATAAGGTAACGGCATCGGCATCGGCACGCACCTCGGGGGCCGCATTGGCCATGGCCACGCCCATGCCTGCAAGGTGTAGCATTGATAGGTCGTTATAGCCATCGCCAAAGGCAATCATGTCGGCAGGGGTTAGGTTGATGTAGCCTAACAGTCGGCGCAACGATTGGGCCTTGTCAATGCCCTTCGGCACCAACTCGATAAAGAACGGAGCCGAACGGTAAACATCCATGCGGTCGGCTAACAGTTGCGACAGCTCTTGCTCGGCTCTCTCCATGTCGGCTGGGTGCCCCGTCATCAACAGTTTGGTAGGATGAGGTTCAAGATGTTCCAGCAGGTTGTCAACCTTTCGTATCGCCATTTTGTTGATACGGCTTTCTTCACCCACATATTTATCGTGGGGTTTCTCTGTTATTATTTCGTTGCCCACATAGCCTAAAAGGGCATGACCTGTGCGCACAGCATACTGGTAGATAAGAGGTATAACCTCGTTGGGCAAGTGGCGCTCATATAGCACCTCCTGCGTTCGGCAGTCTACTATCTTTCCGCCATTATAGGCCAGTATGTAGCCTCCTGTGTGCTCAAGGTCAAGACATTGGGCCACAGGCATAATGCCATAGGTGGGACGGCCTGAAGCCAAAATAATAGTTGCACCACGGCGTTGTGCATCGGCCAGCGCTTGGCGGGTGCGTGGCGTAACCTCTTTATCGCGGTTGGTCAGCGTGCCGTCAAGGTCGAGGGCAATGACACGAAACGATAGGGGGCGCTGCGTATCGGCCGAGGGCGTTGTGGGGGTGCAATATTCGTTGTTCATCACGTTTTTATAGTATATCTGTATTGTTGTTTTTTTGAAATCGGATGCAATATTCGGAAAAAATATTGAATTATGCAAGCCAACTTGACCTATTCATGTTTTTTTATTGAAAAAGAAGAATTAAATCAAATAAATTGATGGCGAATGAAAGAAAAACACTATCTTTGCACAAACAGTGGGTATAGACGCTAACAACCAGCTACGAGCCCACACCCATAGAACAAGACCCATTTCTACGGCTACCTGACGCCAACCATCAGTAGCACGTTTCTACTTGTTTGTTGTACCATCAGTATGTCCTGAGATGAAGGCTTGGCTATATATTTTACTCTTATGAAAAAGGTCGTTGCGAGTGTGGCACTATCTTCCAAGGTGACGGTAGTCCATCAAGGTCGTGCTCATCATACGCATCGCTCTACGCTGAACGATAATGTAAAGATGCTGCGCGCCTTTTCAATCGACATAGAGTAGCAGAGAATTTATGACACTGGATAGTACGAATTCTTCTTCTACGGCCAATGAAAACAGACACTTTTACACATACTGAAAGTGGGCTGCTTCGTAATGGCACACCTGTTTCTGGGGCAGAAAAACAGTCTGGCTCAGAAATAAAACTGTGTCCGTACGTCTCGTGGTGTTACCTCTTCGTGCATAACCGAAAGGTAAAGACTATTGAAGACCGACTTAAGGCCGACCATATGCCCCATTTTGTGCATAAAAGCATACGCTATATGCCGCGTAGCCGAAAGGGTGGGGGCGTAAAGGAAACGATGGTGCCTTCGGTAAGCGGACTTATTTTTCTCCAAGGCGAGGCCAAATCTCTACAATCTTATTTAGACGAACGGTTTCCTAACTACCGCCTGTGCAAAAATTGTAGCACAGGTCAGGTGGCGGTGATACCTGATAGTCAGATGCAACCCTTCATGCGCGTGGCTGAGGTCGATCCTGACCGCGTGCGCTTCTTGCTGCGCCCCTTCCTCTATTACGCTAAAAATCATACCCTTATTCGTATCACATCGGGCGATATGGCCGGACTTGAAGGCTATGTCGTGCGCATTGCTCGCGACCGCCGACTGGTGATGGAGGTGGGTGGCATGAGCATCGCCGTGTCGGGCATGCATGCTGAACAGTATGTCGAGGTAGGCAAAAACCAGGCCTCAAGAAAAGAGTGTGAACGTTATTATAAACGCCAACTAAACGAACGCAACGCCTTTATCGACCGCTATTTTCATCAGGTAGGCTCGTTACAAGAGGCGCAAGAACAGGCCGCCAACATCGACCTCTTGCGCACGCAGACGCTCAGCGATATGCAACAAGGAACGTTGAATATTGTCGAAGCCTTTGCCACCTACCACTTCATCATCGAAGAGATAGCCTATTATTACGCCCCCATCTTCGATACCCTCACCCATCAATTAGCCCCCGTGCTTGAGGCGGGTCGCAAGGTGTTGCAAGGCATAAACCACCTCCTCACCCTGTTGCCCGAAGGCAACGATGTGCGCCTAAACCACGAAAGCGCTTACGAGGAGCTAAACACCCATTATGGATATTTGTTTGAGTAGGGCAATCTTCAACCAGCAATAGCTCATATGTATGGTTAATGCAGAAATTCTTCAAGCCTTTCTGTGGCACATCAGCCTCTATTCACATTCGCTGGAAGATATTGATACAGAAGCCGATTTAATAACGCAGGCTCGCTATTTCATAGGCATCGACCTCGGTCTGCTACGAGAAGGCATACGTTTCGACGATGTATTGCTCTTACTCTTGCTTGATATTGAAAGGCAAACCAATAAATGTGATTGGAGCGGTGCCGAACGCAATTGCCAACTTTTCGATCGCTTGGCCCAAAACCAAAAAGTACCGATAACATTATTGTTTGAAAGATGGTATCATGAAGCCGAGGTCCTTCGTCGCCGAGGCCTCTACGATAAAGCCCTTTCGTGCACCTATCAGGCCGAGACCTTTGCCGATAACCCTTTGCATAAATTCAGAACGTTGCTTTTGCGTGGCGATATTGAGAGCGCTAATAATAATAGGTATGAGTTTGGCATCAATTCATTGTCTTTGGCACTTCACGAGGCTGAACAGTTAGGCCAACATTACGTGGCGCAAGTGTATAACAAAATGGCCCACATGTGCTCTATGCGCTATGTAGGTTTAGGCATTTCTTTCTTGCGCAAGGCACAAGTAATAGGTGATAAGTTGGGTGATGCGAAGTTAATTCTTGACAATAAGTTTGCAAGGGCTAATTCGTACATCGTTTTAGCCATGCGTTACCCCAACGAAGAGCAGCTGTTCTTAGACGAAGCAAAGCGTGTGCTTGCCAGCATAGAGTATGATAAGTTGCCACTGCCCCAAAACAAGATATATTATAAAGAAATGTGGGCCCGCGTCAACCACGATGTTGAGCCACTGAAAGAAGCCTATGCCTTTTATGCAAAAATCAATGCGCTGGATGACATCTGTAGGATATGTGATGCCATCATCGAGATAGGCATCAACAATCATCAACCCGCACAGGCCCTTCCTTACATCGCTATCTATCGTGAGGCACTGATAAAGCGAAACCGAAAAGATGTGCAAGCTAATTTGGGCTACTTACAACAAGCCGAAGAGATAATCAATGGGATACTGGGAAGAGAAACGAAATAAGTTGATAAGCCAGTTGCCTACGCTACTCGACATCCTTGATCAGATATCGTTGCGTGAAGAACTGTTTTACCTGAAGCCGAGTCATTTTAAGGGCGTGTTTCCCACTTATTATCAAGAGGGCATGTTCTCTACCATGTTAGATGCCGATGGTAGGACACAACTATGGCCAATGGGCTTGTTGCCCTTCACTTATTACAGGGGGCAGTCGCAATATTTCCCACTGTGCAAGCCGTCGCTCTATCGTAAAGGCACAAGAAAGAACCCCATGTTAACCATGACACCCTCAAAAGTGTTTTTAGAGCGCTTACGGGCATGCGAACTGGAACTGGTGATGCAGAAACACCCGATGAACGATATCTTTCAACATGGTACAAGGTTAACATACCCCGACGGCACAGAAGAAAACATATCATTGTCTATCGACTATTTAGCATTGGCACAGCATTACGGCATCTGTACCGAACTGTTAGACCTCACGGTAGACAAATGGGTGGCAGCGTTTTTTGCTTGCACCAAGTATATGAACGGCGAATACAAACCCGTAACCGATACAAATAGTTATGGCGTGTTTTATGAGATATATGAGCAAACGCACGACATGATGCCAGGCGTTACCGCTGCTGCCAGAAAGATAAGAGCCATAGGGCTTCAACCATTTTCGCGTCCTGGAGAACAAGCTGGCTTTGTCTATACCATGACAAAAGATCAAAATTTCAATCGTCTGTGTAACAAGAAGATAAAGTTTAGACACGATCCCAAAGTGTCAGAACTAATCTTCAATTATGCCAACCGCTCAAAAAAGCTGTTTCCCTATGAACTGCTGCAAGAAAAGGCCGAAGTGATAAAATCTCACACCACCTTTTCGCGCTCAGCCTACAACATGGCCATAGCACGCTATTTCTCTGATACACCATCCGAACAAATAGACGCGTGGTGTAAAGATCAAAATATACACCTACAAGACCAGCCCCTAACCTCTTTTACTGACGAAGAACGAGCCTCCTTCATGAAAGCTTGGCCTCAAAACGCCCCCTCCTTTTACAGCCGTATATATGTAAGATATTGCTATACGGGTCCAATGAAAGAAGTGTCGAAGGAAGAGTTTTATACATAGCCTCTCCGAAACGCAAGGCGTATGATATAAAAGGATAAATATCAGTATATAAACTAAGTGTCAATAACATAAATAAATATCATAATATGCGTGATTTTAAAGATATTAAAGTCGCCGTGGCTGGCACAGGCTACGTCGGCCTAAGTATTGCGACCCTTCTGTCGCAGCACCATCATGTAACAGCAGTAGATGTAATTCCTGAAAAGGTGGAAAAGCTTAACAATAAGATTTCACCTATCCAAGATGATTATATTGACAAGTATTTGGCTGAAAAGCCATTGAACCTTGTAGCTACTCTTGACGGCAAATCAGCCTATGCAGATGCTGACTTTGTGGTGATTGCTGCTCCTACCAACTACGACCCTGTAAAAAACTACTTCGACACAACCCATGTAGAAGAGGTTATAGACCTGGTATTGGAGGTAAATCCCGATGCTATCATGGTCATCAAATCAACCATCCCAGTTGGCTACACGCGCAATCTCTATTTGAAGTACGCGCAGAAAGGAGTGAAGAAGTTCAACCTTCTCTTCTCTCCTGAGTTCCTTCGTGAGAGCAAAGCTCTCTACGACAACCTCTACCCAAGCCGTATCATTGTGGGTTATCCCAAGATTATCAACAAGCCAGAGTTTGAGGCTGAGAATAAGGCTATCGAATCTGTAACAGATGTTGATATGTTGATTGAAGCAGCTAAGACTTTTGCTGCTCTTTTGCAAGAAGGTGCCATCAAAGAAAACATCGACACCCTCTTCATGGGCATGAAGGAAGCAGAAGCTGTAAAACTCTTTGCTAATACCTACCTTGCACTCCGTGTTAGCTACTTTAACGAACTTGACACTTATGCCGAAGTAAAAGGCCTCGATTCTAAGGCAATCATCGAAGGTGTTGGTCTTGATCCCCGTATCGGCACACATTATAATAACCCTTCATTCGGCTATGGTGGCTACTGCTTGCCGAAAGATACCAAGCAGCTATTGGCTAATTATCAGGATGTACCTCAGAACATGATGTCAGCTATTGTAGAGTCTAACCGCACACGCAAAGATTACATCGCAGATGCAGTATTGCGCAAGGCAGGATGGTATGACTATTCAAGTAATAATCAATACGGAGCAGAACCTAACAATTGTGTAATCGGTGTATACCGCTTGACTATGAAGTCAAATAGTGACAACTTCCGTCAGTCTGCCATTCAGGGCATCATGAAGCGCATAAAGGCAAAGGGTGCTGAAGTAATCATCTACGAACCCACACTTGAAGACGGTACAACATTCTTTGGCAGCAAGGTTGTAAATAATCTTGATGCGTTCAAAGCAGAAAGTAAGGCTATTATAGCCAATCGATTTGACGATTGTTTGAAGGACGTGGAAGGTAAGGTGTATACACGTGATATTTTTAGAAGAGATTAATAATAAAAAATAAAACTATGAGCATTTTTGCAGGTAAAACCCTTATGATTACAGGAGGAACAGGTTCCTTCGGTAACGCAGTTTTGAATCGTTTTCTTCGTACAGATATTGGTGAAATTCGTATCTTCTCACGTGATGAAAAGAAGCAGGATGATATGCGTCATGAATATCAAGTAAAATATCCAGATATAGCAAATAAGATTAAGTTTTTCATCGGAGACGTTCGTGATTTACAATCATGCCGCAACGCTATGCCAGGTGTTGATTATATATTCCATGCAGCAGCATTGAAGCAGGTTCCTTCATGCGAGTTCTTCCCGATGGAAGCTGTAAAGACCAACGTTATTGGTACTGACAATGTACTCACTGCCGCTATTGAGGCTGGTGTTGGTGCAGTTATCTGCCTCTCTACCGATAAGGCTGCTTATCCTATCAATGCTATGGGTATCACCAAGGCTATTGAGGAGAAAATTGCTGTGGCCAAGAGTCGTTACTCAGGAAAGACCAAGATTTGCTGCACACGTTATGGTAACGTGATGTGCTCTCGTGGTTCTGTTATTCCTTTGTGGATAGACCAAATTCGCAATGGCAACCCCATCACCTTGACCGAGCCTAAGATGACACGTTTCATCATGTCATTGGAAGAAGCTGTCGACCTCGTTCTCTTTGCTTTCGAGCATGGTCAGAATGGCGACATCCTCGTACAAAAAGCTCCTGCTTGCACCATCCAGACTCAGGCCGAGGCGGTATGTGAGCTCTTCGGTGGCAAGAAGGAAGACATCAAGGTTATCGGTATTCGTCATGGTGAGAAGATGTACGAGACATTGCTCACCAAGGAAGAGTGTGCCAAGGCAGAGGATATGGGCAACTTCTACCGTGTTCCAGCCGACAACCGTGGTTTGAACTACGACAAGTTCTTTAAGGAAGGAGACACCAAGCGTGCCGAGATCGAGGAATTCAACTCAGACAACACCTATCGTCTGAACCTTGAGGAAACAAAGGCAAAGATTGGTGCGCTTGATTATATTAAGAAGGAGTTGAGTGGCGAGGGCAACTTCGTGCAGTAAACATTATATGGTCATGAATTACCATGAATTTGCCATAAATTATGCTACGGATGACATTCATAAAAATATTATATGGTCATGAATTACCATGAATTTGCCATAAATTATGCTATGGATGACATTCATAATAATATTATAAATGTAAATGAATGAAAAATTCATGACTAATTCGTGGTAATTCGTGACAAAAACACAACGCTTATTATGAAGATTTTAGTTACTGGAGCCAAAGGTTTTGTAGGCAAAAACCTTTGTGCTCAACTCAACAACATCAAGTCTGGCAAGGCCCGCTGCTATGGCGACCTCACCATAGAAGAAGTCTTCGTGTACGATCTCGACTCCACACCCGAGCAGCTTGACCAGTGGTGCAAGGAGTGCGACTTCGTGTTCAACCTCGCTGGCGTAAACCGTCCCAAGGACAACGACGAGTTTATGAAAGGCAATTTCGGTTTCGCCTCTACCTTGCTCGACACCCTAAAGGCTCACGGCAACAACTGCCCCGTTATGCTCTCCAGCTCACAGCAAGCATCCCTAACAGGCCGTTTCGGCAATAGCGAGTACGGCCGTAGCAAGAAGGCTGGAGAAGACCTCTTCCTCGAATACGGCAAAGAAACAGGCGCTAAGGTATTGGTATATCGTTTCCCCAACCTCTATGGCAAATGGTGCAGACCAAACTACAACAGTGCCGTAGCCACCTTCTGCAACAACATCGCCAACGACCTCCCCATCACCGTCAACGACCCCAGCGTAGAACTTGAACTGCTCTACATCGACGACCTTGTTGACGAGATGATTCACGCATTAAAGGGTGAGGAGCACCATTGCGAGTTTGAGGGACTTGAAGTACTTCCTTCAGCAGAAGGCAAGTATTGCTATTGTCCTATTACTCATAAGGCAACCCTCGGTGAAATCGTAGACTTGCTCCATAAGTTTGCCGATATGCCCAAGACATTGATGATACCCGAAATCCCTGCCGACTCATTTGCCAAGAGTCTGTACAGCACCTTCCTTAGCTATCTGCCAAAGGAAAAGGCTATTTTTGACTTGAAAATGAATGTTGACCCACGTGGATCGTTCACAGAATTGGTTCACACCCTCAACTGTGGTCAAGTAAGCATCAATATCTCCAAGCCAGGCATCACCAAAGGTGAGCATTGGCACAACACCAAGTGGGAACAGTTTATCGTTGTAGCAGGTCACGGACTTATCCAGCTCCGCAAGGAAGGCACAGACGAAGTATTGAACTATGAAGTGAGTGGTGACAAAATCCAGAGTGTCATCATGCTCCCTGGCTACACTCACAACATCATCAACCTCTCCGACACCGAAGACTTGGTGACAGTAATGTACTGCAACGAAGTGTTCGACCCGGATAAGCCAGATACCTATTTCGATCCAGTAGAACAGAAATAATGTTTTAGTCATGAATTACCACGAATTTGTCACGAATTATTAAAGCTTCATAGATTATTTTTTATATTGCAGAATGCCATAAAATCCGTTTTGTTATCTTTTCAAATAGATTAAATAAAAAACTATTAAATCTATGGAAAATTTTAAAGGTTACAAAGATGTTGTATTTCACATTATTGGTGCAGCAATGAAAGTTCATACTGTTTTGAATTATGGAATAGCTGAGGCTATATATCAAGAATCGTTGCAGTTGGAACTTTTAGATAGAGGCATTAAAAGTGATAGAGAAAAAGAAATAAATTGCTATTACAAACATCATCTATTAGAGAAAAAGTACAAAGCAGATTTGGTAGTAGGTGATATTATTGTAGAGCTAAAAAGTGTGGCTGATATCCTTCTTGAACACCGTGCACAATTATTTAACTACTTAAGATTGACGAAATCTCCAATAGGAATATTGGTTAATTTTGGTAGAAAAAGTTTGCAAGGTGAGCGATATGGTTTCATAGAGGAAACAAATGAATGTGTATTGTTGGACAAGAATATGAATATTTTTGATGACTATAAATAAAAATATGGAATATAGTCATGACTTCCAGTAATTTTATCACGAATTTAAAAGACATCACATTCTTTACAAAAATTTCTGGTCAATTCATGATAATTCCTGACTATAAAAAAAATACGTATGGAAAAGCAACCCAAATTTGACTATTCAGACATAAAGTTTAAAGACAACGGCAAATTAAAGTTAATCATCGTTGTCGGCACCCGCCCCGAGATCATCCGCTTAGCCGCAGTAATCAACAAATGCCGTCAGTATTTCGACGTAATCCTCGCCCACACAGGCCAGAACTACGACTACAACCTCAATGGCATTTTCTTCAAAGACCTAAAGTTAGCCGAGCCCGAGGTATACATGGATGCCGTAGGTGATGACCTTGGCGCCACCTGTGGCAACATCATCAACTGCTCGTACAAGCTTTTCGTCCAAACCAAGCCCGACGGCGTATTGGTGTTAGGCGATACAAATAGCTGCCTTAGCGTTATCGGTGCCAAGCGCCTCCACATCCCCATCTTCCACATGGAAGCAGGTAACCGTTGCAAAGACGAGTGCCTCCCCGAGGAGACCAACCGCCGTATCGTAGACATAATCAGTGATGTTAACATGGCATACTCAGAGCATGCACGTCGCTACCTTGCTGACTGTGGCTTGCCCAAGGAGCGCACATACGTTACAGGTTCACCCATGGCAGAAGTCCTCCACAATAACCTTGCCGAGATAGAAGCCAGCGACGTTCACCAGCGCCTCGGCTTAGAGAAAGGCAAGTACATCCTTCTCTCGGCCCACCGTGAAGAGAACATTGACACCGCGAAGAACTTCATGTCCCTCTTCAACGCCATCAATAAGATGGCCGAGAAGTATGATATGCCCATCCTTTACAGTTGCCATCCCCGTTCGCGCAACCGTCTCGCTGCATCAGGTTTCCAGCTCGACCCCCGTGTCATCCAGCATGAGCCCCTTGGCTTCCACGACTACAACTGTCTTCAGATGAACGCCTTTGCCGTAGTAAGTGATAGTGGCACCCTTCCCGAAGAGAGCAGTTTCTTCACCAGCGTAGGCCATCCTTTCCCCGCCATCTGCATCCGCACCAGTACCGAGCGCCCAGAAGCCATCGACAAGGGAGACTTTATCATCGCTGGTATTGATGAGAAATCTTTACTCCAGGCTGTAGATACTGCCGTAGAGCTTTGTCGTGACGGTCAGCACGGCATACCAGTGCCTGACTATGTTGATGAGAATGTCAGCACCAAGGTAGTGAAGATTGTGCAGTCATACGTTGGTATCGTCAACAAGATGGTTTGGCGTAAGTTCTGATGCAGCGAGAATAATGCTGAGCTTGCACAAGTATTGACGAGACGTGAACAGAAAGAAACTTGGGTTAAATTCTAAACTATAAACTCTTTGTATTAGCACTTGCAAAAGTGCCAATACAAAGGTTCTATGTAACACTCTTGCAATCAGCGCGTTTGGGAAGTAAGATACCTTAAATAGGATACCGAAGATGAATAATATAGATAAAATAAGAAATGCTTATACAGAGGCGATGAAAGCATTAGAGAGTGGATATTCTTATAAGGTGAAGGATGCCATAACAAATCTCATTACAATTTTTGAGCAGGAATATCCTGAGCGCACTCAAAACCAAGAGGTGGCATTTTTGCAACTGCAAGTAGCAGCTGCCAGCATACACTATCATGTCTTTGTTCAAGACGTTTTAAGCGCTACAAACTCCTTTACGCTATTGTGTGAAGAAAGTAATAAGTTACTTAAAACAGACATATTAGACGAACATTATAAACAGAAAACTCGCCAACTTATTGACGAGACAGAGCAAGTGCTAAACGGCTTCCGCGAGAAACTTGAACATATTGATAATAGTCTTACGGGGCAGCCATCACCATATATAAAACAATACACTCCCAATGAGCAATTTCGAAGTCGTCAAACCAATGATACGTGTCTTCTATGCCAAGAGAGTCAGAACCTTTGCACAGGTTCACATCTTGCACCACATTTTATTGTTGGCTCCATTTTTAGCTTTGACGGCTCACGCGACCGTGATAAAGAAATTGTGAATGAAGAAACGATAGCCTCACTAAAGAAAGAAAAGAAATGGGGTAGTAGAGTAAATCCAGATGCTATAGACAATATTTTTGGCGAGGATATACCCGAAGACGAAAAGACAGAACACAAGCAGAACGCTCTCACACGCGACTATCTCTTTTGCAAGCGTTGTGAAGATCGATTTGGACATATTGAGAACGCCTACTCAGCTCTTTTTACCAATCGTAAAAAACAGCTAAATCCAGCCATCTCCTATCTCTTTTGGCTATCTGTTTTTTGGCGCCTGTCGGTTTCAAATATGTGTGTACGCTTGAGCGTTGAAGACGAAGAAAATATACGCCAAATACTAAACACCCACATGCCTAATACACGCAAAGAAGTTGATTCGTTAATAGCAAATGATAGCTATGGCACCTATCGCTATTGCCTGTATCATTGTGACAATATAAAAGGAGAACTCTCTGGGCTTATGGGTAATCATGTCAGTCATTCGCCTTATAAACTAATACTTGGCAATTACGTAGTGGTACTTTATTAAACCAAGACCAAACGCGACAAGAAAAAGACATATAACGATTGGCATGCACCAGAAGTTTGTCAAGAGATACCCTTTCTTGATTTTTGGAAACTGAAACGCAATATCCTCGATACAGTAGAAGATTTAGAGTTTAGTAATCTTACTTCAGATGAAACAAGCATCGTTGACATTATGCAGGCCGACTCCGGTCTTGAAATAAAACGATTACTTCCCCACAAGGCTTCCCAACTCACAATCAATAATATAAGTGACGACAAAGACCAATTCTTATATCCCGTTATGCCTGGAAGTGTAGCGCGTATGCTGACATGGACCAAAGAACATCAACATCTCTCTATCGCTGAACAATGCTATGGAATAGAACGAGAACTGGGCTATACTGCAGAAGAAATGGAATATATGTACAATTGGTATTTCTCACGCTTGGGCAACTTCAAAACTATTAAGAAAAGAAAGAAGTAGCAGAAGTGATGGAAGTGCATAAGAGACAAAATGTTTTTGGGAACTCTATGTTCTGTAATATTTCTATAGAACAATCTTGTTCTCGTAATAAGGTACTTATATTACAGTGAAGATATGACAGCAGAGGAACAAAAACGTTATATTAATAATTTGATAGAGCGTATAAATGCCACTGACTTAGAGAATCGCGCGATGGACTTAGCCTTACAAGATTTTCTTGACAAGCAGAAGGAATATGAAGAACGCTTATCAAAACTTGATGAGATGCTTGCTCGTGTCGAATCTTTAAAAATATCCATAAAGGATGAAATAAATAAACGTAAGGCAGCCGAGCGTAAGGCAAAAGACTTAAAGGCGAAATTAAAGCTTGCTAGATTGAATAAGTGATAAAACTTAATACACGGCACTCGCAAAAGTGCCTATACAAAGGGCTATGCCCTAAATTGAGTAGTAACTTACCGACATTTAAAAATCCCAATAGTATGAAGACTATACTTGACTTGTCAAATGTAAAGGCATACAGATATTTTATGGAACCAGAGAATTATTGTAACGTCAGTTTCCCTATCTACATCAGTTTCAAGAAAATATTGGAATATGTAGAAAAGTCTGTTGGAAATAATGAATTTAAAGTCATTCTCAAAGATTCAAGGAAAGGAATGCCATCTGCTTTTGAAAATGTCAACCATACGTTATTGATGAAAAAGGATGGGATGTATGCCTATCGACCAATACAGATTGCAAATCCCTATCTGTATTATTTGCTTGTGAGAATTCTGACTAAGGATGGTAATTGGAAAAAATTGAAAAAGCGATTTGAGGAGTTCAAGGTGCCGCAAATAGAAGTGGCAAGTATCCCAAAGGTTAAAGGCGAAAAAGATAAATCCCATAAAGCTGCTTCTGTAACGTCGTGGTGGGAAAAAGTAGAGCAAAGGAGTATAGAGTTGGCCCTTAAATATAGATATATGTTTATTACTGACATTACTAATTGCTATGCTTCCATGTACACACATACAATAGCCTGGGCTTTGATGGGCAAGGCAGAAGCAAAGGAAAAAAAGCACGCCAGTGGTTTGGGTAATACCATAGATAAATACGTACAAGGTATGCAATTTGGACAAACCAACGGTATTCCACAAGGAAGTGTCTTGTTTGACTTTATTGCAGAAATGATACTTGGATATGCAGATAAGCAACTTGCTGGTAAGTTAGCGGAAAAAGGAATAGTAAAATACTGTATCTTACGCTATCGAGATGACTACCGCATACTTTCTAATTCCAAGGATGAGTTGGAACAAATAGCATTCTATCTACAAGAAGTCTTAACAGAATTAAACCTTCAGCTTAATACGAAGAAGACTATACTAACAGAAGATGTGGTAACAGACTCCATCAAAAAGGACAAAGTGTGGTACGTTACTAACATACCTATTTATAGGAATCGTAAGAAGAATATTTATTCTTTAGGATCATGTCTCCAGCAAGAGGCTCTGTATATCCATCAGTTCGCAAATAAATTCCCAAATAGCGGAACGCTTATAAAGCTATTGACTGTGTATGCTCATCGTTTGAAAAATAAAAAAAGTAAACAAAGATGAGGCGTTAGTTCTTATTTCCATGTTTGCAGACATTGCTATGGATAGCCCAAGAGGATACAAAATTGTCTTGATGATTATCAGTAAGTTGCTTCAAACATTTTCATCGACAGCGGAAAGAAAAGATATAGTAAATAACCTGTACAAGAAGTTCGAACGCTTGCCTAATATTGGTGAACTTCAGATATGGTTACAACATATTACCTACAAAATGCTTGGCACTATTGACTATACAGAGCCAATATGTAGAATTGTAGCAGGCGTGCCAGAAGTCAAATTATGGAATTTGGAGTGGTTAGCTGATGAATACAAAGCCGATTTTCCGTTGAATAGTATATGTACCGATTGGATACGAGACTCGTTTACTCCAGTAATAGATATTGATGAAATATCATTGTTTGATTACTAATTATACCAGTTGGCAGAATTGTAAGCAGTAAGCACTCAAATTAGGGCTTAAATTAGGATGAATTAACTTCGCTGCTGAATTTAAAACATTTGATTTATGTACAGCAGTGAAGATTTGGCGCTTTTTCGATAAACCATGAGCAAAGCAAGCTTGTTTGAGCTTTGCCATGGCGAGAAAAAGTATAAAGAGATTTTATTTCCAGTATCAGACGGAGGCAGTGACGAAGGGGCAGAGATGGCAGCTACTTATCATAGCATCATCAGAACAGTTAAGATGCAAGAACGGTCTGCATGGGAATATCTTGGTAAATTTTTTACTAAAAGTCTGATTAAGCGAATAGAATCAAGCTTGCTGGAATTATTGAGCGTGAAGACTTTATCTAATATATTTAACGGTCGCAGAGATTTTTTCAGTCTGCGACCTGACAAATTTTCGTGCCAACGAGAGCAGAACCAAACTTGTTTGAGCTATGCCGAGTGCAGTCGAAAATCACTTGCGTGTAAAATGTATGAAAAAGTTAATAAACAAGTAAAATTTTTAACAACTCAATATATAGGCACTTGTAAAAGTGCCTATATATTGAGTACTAACATCAATGGCTCTCCATCCCCTGTTTATAAGGGGTTGGAAGCAATTGAGTGCTTACGACAAACAGAATCAATTTTTTTATGAAATATTCACGTAAAGAAATAGATAAAACTGGAAAATTATTGTTGGTATCTACTGATTTAGATGAAGTTAAAAAAGCTATAAATAAATTGAATGATTGGCGTAGTCTTCATCTTATACCTTTGGATATATTACAGCAAAAAGTTGAAGGTTTTTTGAAATACAATAATGTTCGTTTTGTCCTAATATCTCGTAGATTGAAACGATTAACCTCAATACAGTACAAGTTGGATCTAAATCCAGAAATGGGGTTAGGAGGTATGCAAGATATTGGAGGATTGAGGGTAGTTGTTGACACTGTAGAAGAATTATTAAAACTTCAATCATTGTTAAGAAGCCTTCCTTTAGAAAGTTTTGAATGTAGGCGAATGTATGATTATGTTAATGAACCTAAAAATAGTGGTTATCGCAGTGTACATTTTGCATACATTTACCATTGCGAAAACAAAGATTATGATGGGTTACGTATAGAACTTCAGATACGTACAAGATTACAACATATATGGGCAACGGCTGTTGAGACTGCTGGATTATTTACAAATACTTCGTTAAAATCCAGTCAAGGCAAAAGCGAATGGTTGGATTTTTTTAAAGTCGTAAGTTCATTATTCAGTTACAAAGAGCGATTGCCTGTTTCAAGAGAGCAAAGAAAGTATAGTATGGGTGAACTGATGGTTATGTGTTATAATATGAACAGATCAAATAAGTATTCTGACATTTTGAAAGCTTTAAATACTTCCGTGCATGAAACCGAATCTAAAGAAATTGTAGATAATTCAACTTATTATCTTATTTATATCGACTTTGTAAATAAAACTGTAATAATACGTCCATTTACTATGGCGGAAGAAGTCTTAGCTTCTGAACAATATAGTATAACTGAAGCTAAACTTCAAGATGGAAAAAATGCTGCAGTATTAGTATCTGTTAATAAAGTTAAAGAGCTAAGGAATGCATATCCAAGCTACTTTTTAGATACTAAAGAATTTACAAACAATATCGATAAAATATGTCAAAACTGTGAGACTTGGAAATTAGTATAAATAGAGGAAATTTATGGATACATTACAATTAACAAATTATAGACGTTTCAAGGATACTGGTGTTATTCATTTGAAACCTATCACATTTTTAGTTGGTGCTAATAGCAGTGGCAAAAGTTCTTTTTTAAAGTTCTTCCCTCTATTAAAACAAAGCCTTGGAGTGAATCGCAATGGAACATTTCTATGGTATTCTAAGGATGTTGATTTTAAAGATTTTCTAAATACAGTTCATGATGGAGAAGGTAATATACATATATGCTTTACATTTCCTTTACAGAATAATCATCGAGCTCGCTATAGATTTCGTAATATAAACGAAAGAAAAGATCGTTTGGCAAATATTGAAATCAAAGATAGTGTTGAAATTTGTGTTAAATTGGAAATATCAGCAAAACAATCGAAGGCTAATACAAATGAAGATTACTTATCACAATTAACAATTAAATATTTAGATCAGGTTATAAATATTAAAATCTCAGAATGTGGAAAAGTAAATGTAGTAATAAACGACAGGAATATAGATACAGTATTTCACACTTCAACTGTTAATAATTCTATGTTTCTAATTCCGCGTATTATTGAGGATAGTAATGAACGTTTATTTTCTACAGGAATTAGCAAGGCTCGTAGTACATTAATGGAAATGTTAAAATCGAAAAAGGATAGGCAAACTGTCTCATTGGTAGAACTTGAGGATTATTTTTATATGCTGAATAAGCAAGCAAGTGCTAAATATTTGAAAAACATTGATTATAGAGGTGATGAGGTTTTGCTCAATGATATGTACATACTTTTTCATTTATATGATATCATAGATAGTATTAATGATTATCTGTTTGACTTAAGTTCTTCTATTACTTATGTTCGCCCATTACGTGTGACAACAGAGAGATATTATCGTTATCAAAACTATGCTGTGGACGAGATTGAATCCGATGGTAAAAATTTAGCTATGTACTTTGCCAACTTATCAGATAAGCAGATGATTAAATTTACTGATTGGACTTCAAAATTGTTTGATTTTTCAATACGTGTATTAAAACACGAAGGTCATATTGAACTTCAAATATGTGAGGGGATAGAACAGCCGAGAAATCTAGTTGATACAGGATTTGGCTATACTCAGCTTTTGCCTATTGTCACAATGATATGGAATGCAATAAATCAATCATCAAGGCGTATAATCTATACAAATAGAGAAAATACCCCTAAACTAATAGTTATAGAGCAGCCAGAATTGCATTTACATCCAAGATTACAGGCTAAGTTTGGAGCTATGTTGGCTAAGGTTATAACAGACGGCAAGGGTAAAGATGTTAAATTTATTATTGAGACTCATAGTGAGGCTATATTAAATTCAGTGGGTATTCAAATTGAAAACCATGTACTAAATAATGACAATGTTAATGTCGTATTATTCAATGCTAAAGCACAAGGATATGATAATTATATAGAGGAAGCTAAATATAATGAACGAGGATTTATAGAACATTGGCCAACAGGATTTTTATCAGAAGATGTTTATTAAAATAGAAAAAGACGTATTTGATGTGGTCTTGCAAGAGAAAAGAAGCAAAATCCGTGAACGAGCTATAGATGTAATAGTTCAACTAATGACTTCATCTCGTATGGGGCTTCACAAAGTTTATATAAAAATTCCTTTGACCAAAGAAGAAGAGGAAAGAATAATAAAGACTTTAGACGAAAACTCAAAACGTGAATTAATGAAACTTCTTAGAGAACGTATCGACTTTGAAGGCCTTGTTTCAATATTAGATGTATATGCTGTTGTTACTAATTCTAAACACTGTTCAAGAGTTGGTAAAACCCTAATACTAAATCCATTTGAAGCTGACAATTTTCTTTTCTCTATAGAGACATATTTGGCAACAGAGAATCAACGCGATTGTTTATTCTATAAAAATATTGCTGAATATTTTAAACACAACAATAGGCTATCTAATGTTGGTATAAAATACCGAACATATAAAGGTGGAGGCAGTGATTTTGGTAACACTTTGCAATCAGACGATATACTTAAAAGAAATTTTGTCTTTGCAATAGCCGATAGTGACAAACATTTTCCAAATGATAAAATAGGAAGAACTGCAAAGAGTATAAGGTTTATTGGACATAATAAATGTAATGCAGATCATTACATTTTAAACCTTGTAATGGAAGCTGAAAATTTAATTCCATATGAGTTTATTAAAAATGAGCACTCTGGTTTTACGAATATAGCTATGTATGACCTTTCTTATTTTGATTTCAAAGAAGGCTTGAAATATACAATTCTATATGAAACGCAATCTAGACGTTATTGGAAGAATAATTTCACTAATTTAGTTATAGATTGGAAAGAAGTTGATGAAGTAGTACGAACTTCTAAAAATATCTCTAATTACTTCGACAAAGTACGTGGTAAAAAAGTTCTCGTGTCTGGTTATGGTTCTAAATTATTACCCCAGTTCGGGATAAGAAATAGTTTATAAAAAAGTTGGTAGTCTCA
>ERZ1026852.149-NODE-149-length-48696-cov-74.117905_pt1 | contig 48696 bp, 33 predicted proteins | sample MGYA00380156_ERZ1026852 | MGnify/ENA primary metagenome ERZ1026852 (study PRJEB33269, sample SAMEA4719792) | human gut metagenome | biome: human-associated habitat; feature: organic feature; material: feces | place: Cameroon | collected 2013-10 ...
ATGAGATAAAAACTTATCTCATTCTCAATCACTTATAAAAAATACGTACTTTCTATAATGTAAAGAAGACAACTTCTACCAGTACTGTTGTAGGAGAAGCATCATACATCCTCGATTATGTGATGGAGAATACGACCACCGATAATGACGAGGCTTATTCTACAGGCCTTATCTTTAAAGGCAAGTATTACGAGCCTTCCGAATGGGATAAAACAACAATGCGACCTACGGCTACAGCTACAGGTACTGAAAAGGATTATACCTATACGCTCCGTCATAGCGACCCTTCAGGAAGTGGAACCACCGCTGACCCGATGCATTTTGGTGTTGTTCGCAACAACATCTATCAGGTAAAGGTAGATGGTGTAGAAGGAAAGTCTAAAGGTATCAAGTTGACCATACATGTAGTCCCTTGGGCACATTACGACCATGGGGAAGTAATATATTAAACTCTAAGATTAATTTACAAAGTATAACTAAAATGAGAAAACATATAATGAAATATATGGCTTGCCTGGTGATGCTGCTGACAACTTTTGCAGCATGTTCGCCAGATAGTGATGCTTCTGATCCGGGAAGTACCACCAACAAGACATATACTCTCCATTTTAATCTGTCTCCAGTATCAGGAAGTTCTGCTTCATCCCGTGCAGAAACTTATACTGCAGGAAGTCCCAATTCATGGGAGGACGGTTCTAAAGAAGAGAACATGAAGAGTTGGACAGTTGTCTTTGTAAAGACTGATGGAACGGTAGCGAAAGTTGTCAAGAAGCCATCCGTAGAAGAAGGCAAAGATAAGGAAGATGATGTAATAGTTACCGGTTTGGAAGCAGGAACCAAATATACGGTCTATTCTTTTGCCAATATATCAGATGTTGATCTCGGTACGATTACGGAGGGTTCTTCTCCTGACTTCGATTCCAAATCATTTGCTGTCAATGGTAATGATATGGATATTACAACGAATGGTATTCCTATGAGCAATAAGCAAACGGTAACAATCGGCTCTGACGGCCAACCGGATGTTGAGGATTTATATGTAGTAAGAATGCTATCCAAGATAACTCTCAAGTTCCGCAATATGACAGGTGAGGATATTATTGTAAAGAATGTGAGTATCAGCGATATTACAAGCAATCCTGCTGCAGGAACAGAAAATATCAAGTTACTTCCTGCAAAGGATGTTGTTTCATCTGCGTATGTTGCCCAAACGCCAAATTTGGTAGAGAATGCAGCGAGTGCTGAGTTTAAACATACGATTACATCTGGTTTGACGGTAGCCAAGAACACAACTGATTATGATACAGACAACAGCCGTTCGGTTTCTTTCTATGTCAACGAGAGTCAAGCCGGCAATGCTTATCCTTATTTTGTAGTAACGCTCGAAACGAATGTTGGTTCACAACGATATTTCATGTATACCGACTGGAATCAGATAGCCCGCAACGACCATCATGTCTTAAAGTTGGCGCTGAGCGATTACAAGCTTCGCCTCAAGGTAGAGGACTTTGGATCTATCGGTTCGGCTCCGGCATTGAAAGATGACGGAAAACAGCTCAATCTCATTTTCCATGATTTAGAGGAGTTCCATATCATTCCTTCTGTTACGAAGTATAGTGATCCAACTGGTGCAGAAGTATCTTTCACGGATCTCAAATGGACGAGACTCTCGGAATCAGAGCCAGGAGCAGAATCAAAAGCCTTCAGTACGATACCATATATCGTTTCTAGCAAAGATAGAATTGAGGCAGAAACCTTAGGTGAGTTGGGCAAGAAGATAGGTCCTATCATCTATCAGCTTTCAGTAAAAGTGGCTGATGGTTCCGCAGATTCACCAACGCTGGTATATCGTGTAGCCATCTCTCAGGATTTAACCTGGTACACAGCAAGACGCCATAACGGTGCATTTTGGATACGTAAACAATAATACTAATATTAAAAAACATTGAAGCTTATGTTTAAGTCTAAGATTTTTAATAGTGTAATGAGATATATGTTGGTAGCAATGCTTGCATTGCTGCCAAATGCTATATGGGGATTAACGGAACAGACTTTTATGAGTTTGGCTAGTGGTAATACTGCTACAATTTCTGGTTTTAACCAATATTTGACTACGAACGATTACTCAGCTTGGTATGTATACGATGCTGATGGTGGCTTAGTGGATATATCCTCATGGAATGCTTCTGATACTTATCATTTTACTTCTTTTTCCAAAGAAAAGGATTATTGGAAAGTAGGTAAGCCTTATGGAGTAGAACCTAATCGTAGTGTTAAGATAACTACTGCTGGTGAAGATATATCCAATTACAAGATAGTTCTTTTAGTATCTTCTAGCGATGCATTTTTTAATGCACCTTCTGAAGCAACAGCAGAAAAGAAAATCACTTTTAAATTGATTTCAAAGGATAAACTTCCTACTTTTAAGACATACTCTGGTTCGAAGAGTGCAGAGAAATTAGTAACTGTTGCTGATGATAATTTGCAAGGTGGTTCCATTTCTATTACTGATTTAGGCGAAACACTTGCAGACTTTGGCATTTGGGATAAAAGTGCCGATTCTAAAGGCTTAATGGTTAGCAAGTATCCTTTCTATCTCCGTCTCTCTGTTGTTGATAAAGATGGAAATCCCGTTACAGACCTTAGTGGTTTTACTTTGAAAAGAAATGGAACGGAAATTTCTGATGTTAGCTTAGGTTATCATGAGTGGAATTTAGCTTGTTATAAGAATGCCAAGGGAGTGTATTGTCTCCGAGACCAAAAAGAGAATTATCAGGTTTCTTTTTCTGAAATTAATTTCAGCGTGACCTGTCCTAATGGTAAGAAAATCAACGACTATAATATTGTAGTATATGTGGGCAATGAGCAACCTTCAATCATGGAGAATTTGATTTTTACAGAACCTACATTGGTAGGTAAGGTGAACTATACCATTTTGAGTCAAACCCAATTTGATGCAATTAAGTTGACTCCACCATCTGCAGAGCCTACTGCTGTCCGTAATGTTTCTTCCATTGTTTTAGGAACTAATTTAAATGTAGATCTTACTTCTGAAGATAATTTGAAGTTTATCAAGGACCAATTAAGGTTATCTGAAACTGAGAATTTTGGTAAGTTATATGTTCGTTGGGCTATTAAAAAGAAGGATGGCTCAGCCATAACCGGTGTGTCTTCTAAAGGAGCCTTAAAGCAGCAGGAAGGTATGTACTGGACCTGGTATTCTGATGATGCATCAAGCTCTTTTGCTAATGCATTGAATGCTAATTTTGTAGTTCCTGAAGGACTGGATATTAATGATGTTGACATTTCTTGTGTCATCTCTGATGAAACGCCAACCACTCAGTATGGTTTCGTCACAACTGAACCAACTTTGAAGGCAAAGTTTAAAGTTCAGCTTTTGGATAAGTATAGCATGCCTTTCAATCATTATGAAGGCCATGCTAATACTGCATTAGATGAAAAGGGTATGCAGCAAACTGCTGAATGGGAGTACTATGTCTATGTTAAAGATGCTAATGAGAAAGTAGAGTTAGTGCTGCCTTTCGATGATTATAAAGGTAGCAGTGATGCTCTTGAGCCACAAGGATATTTCAGATGGTATAATTTTACAAAAGATATAGCTAGTGATAATTTAACTCCTAAAACAGAAACTGGCACAACTTTTCTGAATCATATAAAATCAGGAGGTAACGACTATGGACTGTTTGCTTATAATCTTTCTGCGTTTCCGACAAGCAGTAATATTGGTGTTACATATACTGCACCTGCAGGAGCTTCGTCTAAAGATTGGAAAGGTGAAGATATTGCTTGTGATGTAAGCCGTTACATTGATGGATTGGATGCATCTAAAACTTATCTTTTGCATGAGCCTACGCTCTCTATCAGATACATTTTTCATATCCGTTCTGCCAAGCAGTTAGCAGACGATATTATGAATACGGCTATAGGAAATAACCCTAAAAGAGCAGGTTATAGAACGTATGAGGATGGTAAGTATATAACAGTTGGTATGAAGGATCAAAGTTCTATTGTGACCCTTCGACTGGATTTGTCAGATGCTACGAAATATTATTTCCATCCATTGAAGGATGGTGTATATCAGAGCGTGGGAGCTTTTAAGGGTTTTACTAATCGGGTATATTATGTAGATGAAACGGACAAACTCGTAGACTCCAATTTCGATAAAAATACATTATGCAAGACAACTAAGGTTGAATGGTGGGCGTATGATAAGACCAAGACCTATTGTCTATGGTTAGGTACCAAGACCGACCGTTTCTTTGATTTGAAGATGGAAAATCTTAACACAAACTGGATGTCTGTATATAATGGTGGGGCAGCCAAGAGTTTTACATTTACCTATGGAGATCCTGTATATATCGTTGCATATGCCATGGATGGAGAGGATCATCGTTGTCCTATAGCCAACTTTGATGTTCGATTCATGAATAATCATCCGATGACTAAAGATAAGATAATTGAAGCAGGATTGAATAACAGACTGATTAGTTATCTTGATGAGCATTATAAAATGGCTACCAAGCCAATTACATTTGATGATGATGATGTAGAACAAACAGTGGCTGCTCCTACAACTCCAGATAACAACCAGGACCGTTTACCATCTAAATGGGATCGCCGTGCTTATAGTTTCGTATATCGTGATTTGATTGATTACGATGCAACTAATTATAGTGGTTTCAAGACTATCGGGCATTCTCCACTTCATGGAGATTATGGCTTGTATAAGTCTGCAAATTTTGCTGGTATTTCCGGTGCTGGTTCTTCACCAACCAACGGATATATTTGGTGGGATGGTGGAACGTTATATGATAAGACTTATGAGACGACCAAAGGTTCTCAATATGGTCATTTTCTCTATGTGGATGCATCTGATGAAAGTAGAAAAATCGCGGCATCAGATTTCACAGCAGATCTTTGTACTGGACAGCAGCTTATCTTCATTGCGGGTGTTGCAAACATGTCTGACCCTAACCTGACTAAGCCACAGATTATGTTTAAGCTATTTGGTGTTAAAAGAAATGTCAATGATGATATTGTTGAAAAACACCTGATACATAGTTTTTCATCTGGAGATTTTCAGACTAATGTAGATGGTTTGAAGCAGGCAACTTGGTACCAGGTATATGGTAAGATTACTTTGCAAAAAGAGTCAAATGTAGAGCAGTATTCAGATTTTCGACTGGAGATTGATAATTACTGTAGCAATACTCAAGGTGCAGACTATGCCATAGACGATATCCGTATGTATCTTGCACCTGCTAAGGTTCAGGTGATTCAGGATAAACCGGCATGTGGTGACGCTACAACAGGAACCATCAAGCTGAAGATACGTGCTATCCATGAGACCTTGAATGCGATTTTGGGGCATAATGATACTAAAATCTATTTCAGATTTGTGGGTGAAGATGGAAATCCTGTAAATACCGATTATTCATATACTTTAAAGGATAAAACGACCGGTAATACAAGTACAGTTCCTGGCACGGAATATGGTACTGTAGATGTATACGATTCAGAGGAAAAATGTAAGAACTTTGAAATTGATGGTACTTCTATGATTGAGCAAGATAGTGAAGGTGAAACCTATATTGTTATCAGCAATAAAGACTATCCTTTGACTACTGGTAAGAAGTATTATGTATCGGTATCTACTGGCAATCCTGCTGACGGTAAGGCTAATTGGGGTTCACCTGCTGAAGTCTGCTCGGTATATAGTAACTGGTTTGAAATGGTTAGTCAGCATCCAGTCCTTACTGATGTCACAACAGGTAATGTTGTAACGGATTATAAGATTCCTTGCGATGCAGATGATGACTATGAGATAAAAATCAAGGGACAATTGGTTACAACTGACCCTAATACGGGTGGTAAGATAACATTGGATGGTGTTAAGTTTTTCTGGTATCTTGATGGTAAGGATGAAGGAAATAAGATAAATCCATCAGAACCTGCCAGCAAAGAAATTGCTATCAAGAAGAAAGTTATTAAATTGGGTGATACTCATTATATATATATGAAGCCTGACGGTAACGATGATGATGGTGATGGTTATATTGAATATCCGCTCAATGGAAAGACCTATCTGCTGTGTACAAGAGCTATACCTGTTCCATTGCGAGTGATGAAGGATGGCCCACAGCTTAACTTCGGTTTCAACGATGTGGATTATCCATTCAATGATGGCAATTATGAGGCATCGCTACGTATCGGTTTACCACAATTGGAGAAGTTGAAGGCTTCTAATGGATATTTGAAGATACCTCTTCATAGTGCTACTATGAGAGATGGATCTGCTATTACTGAGCCTCTTACTTTCATTGATGATAGTGGTACTTCTGCTGTTACTTCGGATAAGGTAATTGTGGCATCAACGAATGATCCTTTATGGGAAAAGATGTTGAATACTCAGGTTGCAACATTGGTGAACAAAGAGTTGGCTGCTATTGTTCCAAAAGTTCAGTCTACTCTCGACCTCAAGTTTGATGATACTGCAGTAAAGAAATTCCACGAGGGATACTACTATGTTCTCCGATTCGCCTACGAGAAACGAGGAGCTACTGCTCCAACTACCAACTGTCCTGGTGAGGCTTATCTCAAGCTGAAGATCGTTCCTGAGTTCGTAACCTGGACTCCTACTGCGGATGGTGGTATGAATGCCAACTGGAATAATGATGACAACTGGCATCGCTCATCTTCTTCTGAATTGCATGATGATAAGTATACCAATTATCTGCCTTATGGCAATAGCGTGTCTGGTACGCCAACTTCAGCACAGGAGATTCCTACGCTGAACAGCTATGTGCCAATGAAGTTTACCAAGGTTACTGTCGTCAACTTGAATGGAAAGCCTTTCCCTGACCTCGGTAACATAGTTTATCGTCAAGAGAATGGTATTGCTACCAAGTTGAATAATGCCAAGGGTGATGTGGCAACAACGTATATCCAGTATGATATCATGGCTTACTGGGATGAAGCAGCTGCTGATAAGGGATTGGAATCTGGTAATCTGAAGTGCGAGAAGTTCTATGGCAATACCTGCCATCAGATTTACTTCAAGCCTCAGGGCGAGCTTCGCGACCAGTGCTATCTGGTATATGACAAGGCTTGGGTAGAGAAGGAACTGGTGCCTAACAAGTGGTATACCATGGCTTCACCTCTGCAGTATATCTACGCCGGTGATATGTATGTGCCAGCAAGTAATGGACGACAGGAAACTAAGGCATTTACGAATATCAAGTTTGATGATAAGGCTGCTGATGGTACTTCTGATGTATATAGTCGCAGCAAGTATCCGGTTTATCAGAGAGCTTGGATGAAGAGTGGAGTAGAGGAGATCACACCTGAGAGTTATCCTGCATCTCATTATCCTGAAGGTGCAAAGACTGATGATATGAATCTCAATCTCGGCTATTGGAGCCACGTATATAATAAGGTGGACGAGAGATATGCCGCAGATGGAACAACATTCGGTGGCTTCGCTATCAAGGCTGGTAATGCGCTCTTGCCAAAGAGACCTACAGATGGTACTCCATTGCCAAATGCGATTCTCCGTTTGCCGAAGGCTGATACTAGCTATCAGTACTACGATTATGATGGATTAAAAACTTCTGGTGGTAAACCAGCCAACGTTGAAAAGGGCAATGGTCATGGCAAACTTCTCGTTGCTTTCAATAACGATGAGAAGCATCTCGCAGAGAAGACTCAGACCTTGGGAGATGGTAACAACAGCGGTTTCTATCTCGTGGCTAATCCATATACCTGCTCTATCTCTCTGAAGAAGTTCTTCGAGGTCAATACTGGTTTGCAGAACGCTATTTGGATTGTAGAGAATGGTGAGGTAAAGGCAATTTCTTCTACAGAATTGGATAAGCAGAACTATGCTATCCAGCCTACCCAGTCGTTCTTTGTTAAGAAGAATGATGGCGCAACGGTTACAGATGTAAGATTCACTTCTACGATGTGTATAGACCGCACCATTACTCCTGGTCTGTTGATGGCATCTGATTATGTAAAGACTGTAGAGGTAGAAACTGAGAATTCCAACGGCCAGACCTCAAAGGCACGCATTGCCTTGCGTCAGGAGGCTTCTGCCGACTATGATGACGAGGAGGACGTTGACCTCTTGTACGATCTGAACCTCAAGGATGTTCCGCAGGTTTATACCGTGGCTGGTTCTCAGGCTGTGGCTGTAAATGCTACTCCTAAGATTGAATGGATGCCAATGGGGGTCATCATGGAGAATGGGGAGAAGAACGAAATGGTGAACCTTGACTTCAAGGGGGTTGCCAAGCTCGATGCTCCGCTTTATCTCTATGATGCTGCCAACGGACAGTATACCGAACTGCAGGATGGCAATGAGGTGAGCATTCAGGCGAACGAGCATGGCAGATACTTCCTGACCCAGACTCGTGGTACTACCGGTATCCGGCAGATTGAGGCTGAGGCTGAAAGTAATCAGTTGAAGGTTTATTCACCTGCTGCAGGCATGATTGTTGTATCTGCCCTGAATGGTGAGAAGTTAGGTAGGGTAGAGGTATTTACCTTGGATGGCAAGAGGGTTCACAGTTATCAGTTGCCTGATAAGCAGAGAATGATTCTCCGTGTTCCATCCGGAGTATATATCGTAAAGGCATCCACCCAGTCCTGTGCTCAGGCTAAGGGACTGAAGGTTGCCGTAAGATAGGAGAAGCTTGGTTTGACAAGTTTATAATAGTTGATAAAAAACGAAAAGAGGGTGTATCATGAATTTATGATGCACCCTCTTTTATTTGTATATTAAAGATATATTGTCGGAAAAGGCAGGATATATTTCTGAGTTATTTAGTATCTCCGGCCGCACAACAGCTGTTGTGCGCTTGCATAACAGCTGATATGCGCTCGCACAACAGCTGATGTGCATGCGTTGCCCAACTGTTATGCACCAACTTTTATTTTCCTTACTCTATATGAACAAATCCTTCTTCGGCATATCTGCCATGAACTGCTTGCGGAGCTTCTCAAAGAATGTCACGGTGTCGTTGCTGAAGCCGTGACCCTTCCAGGTGGAGGTGTTGGTGATGAGAATCCAGCACTGGCCGTCGGGGTACTTCAGGACAATGGCAGAGGTGCCGGCAAGAGAACCGGTACGAATCCACGGACGATTGCTCTTTGGAGTGTAGTTCCAACCGATGGAATACTGATGGTCGGGCTGTTCGGTAGTCATGAACTGGATGCTCTTCTGGCTGAGAATGTCCTTGACATGAGGCAGACCGTCGATGCTGGCGATGAGACGGCTCAGTTCGGCTGCTGAACCACACCATGCTCCGGCACCTGAGAGGCGAGGAAGGTCGGTATCGCCATAACACTTTTCTACCATTCTGCCACTGTTGTTGTATTCATATACCGGGATGCTGCCCTGGTGCATGTAATATTTCGTCTCGTTAGGACGGCGGTCCTTGTAGTAGGTGCCGGCAATATGCATGTCGTAGCATCCGGCAGGCTGGAGCACGTACTTCTGCATGAAGTTCTCGTACTTCATTCTGCTCTTCTTCTCGATAATCATCGAGAGAATCATGTAGCCCAGATTGCTGTAGCATTTGCCCTCGCCCGGCGTATAACCCAGATGGCGCTTCAGGAGAATCTTGAGCAGGGTCTTATGGTCTGGAGGCGTGGTGAGGTGGTTCTGCATCATGATGTAGCGGGTAGAGGATACCGGGTCGCCGGCATAGTTGTTGAAACCTGCCTGATGGCGCAGCAGCTGTTCTACGGTGATGTTGTAGTAGCGCTGGTCCTTGATACTGTTATTGTAGGTGGTATCGTTCAGGATTCCCTTCGGTCCGAATACCTTCTCGTTCATCTTGAGCTTCTTCATTTCCTGCAGTTTCATGATGCCTACGGCGGTGATGAGCTTGGAAATGGAAGCGAAGCGCATCAGCATATTCGGTTCCATTCGGATGCCCCTCTCCTTATCTGCCCATCCGAAACCGCGGGCATAGAGCAGGGAGTCGTTGCGGGTGATGACGAGCTGTGCACCGTTGATTTCCCATCGCTTGAGGTATCTCTCCACGAGTGAATCCATCTTGTGATATTCCTTTCCCTCGGTGAGGGCATTGCTGATGGAATCGTTGATATGCACCTTGGGGAGCGTATCCTTTGCCTTCTCCTTATCCGAAGATGAGGTGCAGCGCGATACGCAACTATGTGTAGACCATGCGACAATGGCCGTGAATGTGAGCAATATGATAGCTATTCTTTTCTTTCTGAGTCTTCTTGCCATATTTATTGATGATGTTTTTTACAGTTTACGGCTTGCAAAGATACTGCAATCTGATGAATTGGCAAAAAAAATAAAGTTAAACATCTACAAACATGAACGGTTAAGCAGATTTTTATGTACCTTTGCACCGTAGAAATACTTGAACAGGTAAATGAAAAAGATAATTAAAAGGATATTCAGATCCTTCTTATATATAATAGGTATGGCAGGGCTTGCTCTCTTGCCCGACATCTGGCTCTGGCATCTGGGAGTGAGCGGGTGGCCTTTGGCGCTAGCCATTCTATGGTGGGTGCCTTCCTTGCTGCTTCTGCTAGCAGAGGTAGGGCTGCAGATGGGCTTCTTTCATAAGCTCTCCGTCCGCATCCTCTTCACTACGATTCTGTTTTCGGTGATGCCCAAGGTGGTGTTCATCCTCTTCGATTTCATGTTGCCGTGGTTCTTTGCCCTCCTTCCGGCGCTGGCACTGATGGGATGGTTTGCCTTCGGATTCATTGAGGGCTGGAAGCGGTTGGAGATACGGTACGTAACCTATGAATCGCCTGACCTTCCACCTTACTTTGACGGTTACCGTCTGTTGCATTTCACCGATTTTCATCTGGGTTCTTTCCCGAAGGATAGTGACTTCGTGCAGAAGGTGGTGGATGCAGCCAATAATGAGGAACCGGACATGATGCTCTTTACGGGCGATCTGGTGAACAATGATGCCAGGGAGGTGGAGCCTTATCTGGAAACGCTGAAACAGCTGCATGCCCACGATGGCATCTTCTCGGTATGGGGAAACCATGATTACTGCGAGTATGGCAACAATCATACGATAGCAGGACTGAGAAACAACTGGAAGCTGCTCTATAACTATCAATGCCAGTTGGGGTGGCATCAGTTGATGAACGACCATTTCACTGTGAGTCATGGTATGGCTTCCATCGATATCATCGGTGTGGAGAATGCGGGGCAGCCTCCTTTCAGTAACCGCAGCAAATTGCCAAAGGCGATGAAGGGACTGAAGAAGGAAGGGTTCAAGATACTGCTGACCCATGATCCGCATCACTGGCGCAGAGAGGTATGGGACAGACCTATCCAGCTGACACTGGCAGGACATACACATGCGGGACAGTTGCAGATAGGCAAGTGGACACCAGCCCGTATGGCATTCAAGGAGTGGGGTGGTGTTTATCGCAAAGGCAGTCAGATGCTGAATGTTTCATCGGGCATCGGCGGTTCCTTCCCGTTCCGATTGGGAGCATGGCCTGAGATGACGGTAATAACGTTAAAAAGGACTTTAAAATGACAGGTAAAAGTTAATAAAATACAAATACTCTCTTAAAACACAAAGATTGTGGTAAATATTTGCCGAAACTTTTGTGAATACGAATAAAAATAGTATCTTTGCACTAGTTTTCGCATATATTTGGGCAAATGGGGGGTGTCGAGACGACTGTACTCCATTTGTTTTTTTTATGCCTCTCCCCAATATCCCTTTTCTCCTCTCTTTATTTCCAGTGAAATGGAAGAGTATTCAGCATGAATACTAATCATAAAGTTCCAAGTTCAAAGTTCCAAGTTCAAAGTAAAAAGTTCCAAGTTCAAAGTAAAAAGTTCCAAGTAAAATGAAGATTCCAGTAGAAGAACAATATAAATTCGTGAAGCTATCACTTCCTGATGGTAGCAAGGCAGAAGGTCATGATGTGTTGCTGCATGCCTGCTGTGCGCCTTGTTCGTCAGCGATTGTAGAGTGTATGCTTCGCAACGGCATGAAGCCGACGGTATATTTCAGCAACAGTAACATTTATCCCTTGCAGGAGTTTGAGATTCGCAAGCACGAGCTGATGCGCTTCCTGGAAGCGCAGGGGGTTCCGTATGTGGAGGATGAGTATGATCATGAGGAATGGTTGGCTACCATCAAGGGATTGGAGCTGGAGCCTGAAAGGGGAAGCCGTTGCTCGATGTGTTTCCGGTATCGTTTGACGCATGCAGCAAGGTATGCGCAGGAGCATGGCTTTCATCTTCTTACTACTACCTTGGCTTCTTCCCGGTGGAAGAATATCCAGCAGATAGATGCAGCCGGACATCTCGCCGTAGAAGGTTGTCCGGATGTAGAGTGGTGGGATATGAATTGGAGAAAGGGCGGTTTGCAGAATCGCCGTGGTGAGTTGTTGAGACAGAATGAATTCTATAACCAGTTGTATTGCGGTTGTGAATTCAGTATGAGATAAGAAATCGCCCTGAAAGGCAAAAGTATTGTCTATCGAACGCTTTTGCTCTTTCAGGGCGAACTGTTTTATATAAAAATCTGTGTGAATCTGTGAAATCTGTGGGACTTAAGAAAGACCAGTAATCTCACCATTAACCACATCGATACGCTCAGCCTGTGGGCTCTTTGGCAAACCTGGCATACGCATGATAGGACCGGCGATGACTACGATCATCTCAGCACCCATGTTCAGGGTGATGTCGCGAACGTGGAGTTCGAAGCCTTCTGTAGGACCGTAAGCCTTGGCATCGGTAGAGAAACTGTACTGAGTCTTGGCGATACAGATAGGGAACTTCTCTGCGCCGAGCTTCTTGATTTCATCAATCATAGCCTTTGCCGAATCGCTCATGGTTACGCTGCCGGCACCATACAGATTGAATGCTACTTTCTCAATCTTCTCTTCTACAGAATCTTCGTCAGCATAAGTGAAGTAGAGAGGAGCAGATGGACGCTCATCGATGGTCTTCACTACGAGTTCTGCCAACTCCATCGCACCCTTGCCACCTTCGGCGAAGGCACTGTTGACAGCGAATCCGCAACCCATCTCCTCACAGTGCTTGCGCAAAACCTCAATCTCCTCGTCGGTATCAGTAGCAAACTTATTGAAAGCGATGACTACAGTCTGACCAAAGCTCTGAAGGTTCTTCACGTGCTTGTCGAGGTTCCAGTAACCAGCTTCCATTCCTGCAACGTTAGGCTGCTTGATATCTTCCAGAGCTACGCCACCGTGCATCTTCAATGCCTGGAGAGTAACAACAAGAACGGTAAGGTCTGGCTGCAGACCGGTCTTGCGGCACTTGATGTTGTAGAACTTCTCTGCACCGAGGTCAGCACCGAATCCAGCCTCTGTGATGGCGTAGTCGCCATATTCAAGGGCTGCTGCTGTAGCCATGATGGAATTGCATCCATGGGCAATGTTAGCGAAAGGTCCGCAGTGAACGAAGGCAGGAGTGCCCTCGGTAGTCTGAACCAGGTTTGGCTTCAAGGCATCGAGGAGGAGGGCAACGATACTGCCACCTACACCCATATCCTTGACGGTGAATGGTTTGTCATCCTCAGTGATGCCGAGGAGAATATTGTCGATGCGACGACGGAGATCGTCTACACTTGTTGCGAAACACATGATAGCCATGATTTCAGAAGCAGGAGTGATGTCGAATCCAGCCTCTGTCTCGATGCCGTTCTTATCGCCGATACCGGTGATGATGCGGCGGAGACCACGGTCGTTTACGTCCATCACGCGGCGCCAGAGAATCTTCTTCAGCTTGAATCCCTCTGCCTCGTGCTGGAAACGGTAGTTGTCCAGGAGGGCAGCAATCATGTTGTTGGCCTCTGTGATGGCATGGAAGTCGCCAGTGAAATGGAGGTTGATCTTATCCATAGGCAATACCTGTGCATAACCGCCACCGGCAGCACCACCCTTCATGCCGAAGCAAGGACCGAGAGAAGGCTCGCGCAGAGCTACTACTGCCTTCTTTCCAATCTTCTGCATACCGAGGGCGAGACCCACGGATACGGTGGTCTTACCATTACCAGCCTTGGTAGGACTGATAGCTGTAACGAGGATAAGATGATGGTTCTTAAACTTGTTTCTGTCAATTTTGTCCGTAGTAATCTTAGCGATGTAACGGCCGTAGTTTTCCACTTGGTCTTCATGGATTCCAAGTTCTGCTGCCACTTCATTGATAGGGCGCAGTTTTACTGATTTAGCTATTTCAATATCTGTCAACATAAGAATAAATAGTTTTTATGGTGCAAAGGTACGGAAAAGTATTCACATATTAGAATAATAATGTATAAAAAAACAAAATAAAAAAAGAGGAAGACTTTCCGTCTCCCTCTTTTCATTTATTTCTTTACATAGAGCTTGAAGCCCTTTACGCTTCCTGGAGCTCCCTGTTCGGCACGTGGCAAGTACTCGAAGGCAGAGATGGTAACCTCCTTGCCCATATCCACGATGCCGAGGTGTGGGAAGTTGGCACCCTTTTCGGTCTGCCAGTAAGTGCTCTCCTGCAAGTCAAACATCTTGTCGAGTGTTGAGTTGCCCTTCTCGCTGTCGGCATAGAAGGCTACCCAGTTGTTGCGGTCGATGCGGTTGCCCTGTGCATCCTGCAGATAAACCTCGGCGATGGCAATCTGGCTGTCGCCGCTCTGGCTGCTTTCTGCCTGGATGGCGAAGTAGCGACCTGTTACAGGCTTGTCGAGCTTGATGGTCTGCCAGCCGTTGCCAGCCTTGAACTCACCCTTCAATACTGGGGTCTCAGAATTCAGATCCATGCGATGACCCGGCTCGTTGTGCTTGTTGCTCTTTTCGAGATTCAGCTTGTCGAGTTCTGGATGATCCTGGCAGAAAGCGGTAGGAGCCACGTTGGAGCCTGGCTTGCCTGCTTCGCCCTTAGGACCAACTACATCGAGCACGATGACCTCGTTCTTGCCCTTCTTCAACCAGCAGCCTGGGAGATATAAGGTCTGCTGAGGACCAATCTGCCAGAAGCGGCCGAGAGCATGACCGTTTACGTAAACCTGACCCTTGCCGAATGCCTCCATATTAATAAAGGTGTCGCCCACCTTCTTGATGTTGAAGTAGCCTCGGTAGTAACCCGCCTTGGTCTGCAAGCCACGCATCTTGTTAGATGGCATGGCGAGTGCCTTCACTGCCGTCTGGTAGTCATCAGCGATGGTGCTGTTGTTCCATCGGGTAGGGGTGAGGGCAAGTTCGCAATCCTCCTTCTGAGTAGTGAGGGTTACGTTGCCGATGATACCCTTGTAGTCCTTGATGGCACGGCCGAAGTTGATTCGTCCCATACCTTCTACCACGATGGTGAGCTGAGCACCCTGTGGCATGGCTGGCAATTCGAGTGATTTCTCGTTCTTCACACGGTCTATCTTGCCAACATACTTTCCGTTCACATATACCTGGGCAAAATCGTGGAATTCGCCTGTCAATGTAGATATGCCTTCGAAGGCAGGAACGGTAGTTTCGTAAACCATGGTACCCCATCCCATGTCCATATCCTCGAAGCTCTGAGGAGCGTTGCTTTCCTTTTCCTTTCCGATACCGTAGCTCAAAGGCTTGTACTCGGTAAACTTGAACTCTGGCACCTTGATGATAGCCATCGGAGCCTTAGGCACGGCTGGCAACTTCTTGCCGTCGTTGTATTTCGCCATCATCTTCTGCAGTTCATAGAACTTAGGAGTAGCCAATCCCCATTCGTTGATAGGGGCATCGTAATCGTAGCTGGTTACGTCTGGCTGGAAACCAGGAGAGTTGGCACCTGCCCAGTGGCCGAAGCTGGTTCCGCCGTGGGTCATATAGAGAGAGAAGCTGATGCCTTTGCTCAGCATCTCGTCCATTCCTTCTACCATATCCTTGGCAGGACGGGTCTCGTGGCGGGCTCCCCACTTGTCGAACCAGCCGCTCCAGAACTCAGAGCACATCTTTGGGGCATTAGGACGAACCTCGCCCAGACGCTTAAACTGGTTGTCGATATTCGCACCTGTACCGAAGTTCATGGTCCAGGTCAGGTCATCGAGACCATTGTTCAGAAAGTTGGAAGACCAGTCGCACTGGAAGAGGCTCACCTTGTCGAAGCCGCTCTTGCGAACGATGTCGCAGATGGCGCTTACGTATGGTTTGTCCTTTCCGTAAGAACCATATTCGTTCTCCACCTGTACCATGATGATAGGACCACCATTCTGGATGGTGAGTGGAGCCAGCTGCTTGCCCACTTCCTTCTCGAAGATTTCAACACGCTGCATGAAGTAAGGATCCTGCTCACGAAGGCGGATGTCCTTCTTCTTCAAAAGCCACCAAGGCAGACCGCCCATTTCCCATTCTGCACAAACGTATGGACCCGGGCGAACGATGACATACATGCCGTTCTTCTGAGCGAGGCGGCAGAAAGCTGCCACATCGTTGTTGCCTGTGAAGTCGAACTTGCCTTCCTCCTGCTCATGGATATTCCAGAACACATAGAGGCAGACGGTATTCATGCCAAGAGCCTTGCACATCTTGATGCGATGCTCCCAGTAGGCACGAGGAATACGAGGGTAGTGCAACTCGGCAGCCTTCACCACGAAAGGTTTGCCATTGAGAAGGAAAGTCTTGTCGCCAGTAGTGAAGGTGCCTCCCTTCTGGGCAGCCATCATCTGAGCTGGTGCCAGTGCCAATAGCGAGGCAAAGGCTAATGTCTTGATTGTATGATTCCAATTCATGTTCATGTATTGTTATTCTATGATGATCTTTACATTGTTATTTGTTTCATTTCGACTGCAAAGGTATGCATTATTTATCAAACAGAAGGGTATAAAACGTTCTTTAATGAGGACAAATCGCTAAAAACCCCCTTATTTGCTCATTTTTCCCAGTCATTTGAATGGATATTTGTTACTTTTGCACATTCAATATCTTTTGTGCAGAAACAGTACTCATAAATGATGATTTTAGGGTAAAGAGGATAAAATCTTTGTGATTTCTGCTTGGATTTCGTTTTTTTGTAGTAACTTTGCATCGAAATTATCGATAGCAGGATTTTATATAATATATAAAGGTATAAGGATTCAGCTGATAACAGGAAACAGTGTGTACAAAATATATAATTAATTATTAACTTATTAAGGATATCAAAATGATGAAAACAGAATGGAGAGGTTTCAAGGGAAACATGTGGCAGAGTGAGGTGAATCTTCGCGATTTCATCCAGAACAACTACACTAGCTACGATGGCGACGAGTCGTTCCTGGCAGAACCTACTCAGGCTACCAATACCCTTTGGGGTATGTTGAAGGAGCTCCAGAAGGAAGAGCGTGCCAAGGGTGGTGTGCTCGATATGGAGACCGAGGTGGTTTCAGGATTGACAGCTTATGGTGCTGCTTACATCGGCGAGGGTACTAAGGAGTTGGAGAAGGTGGTTGGTCTGCAGACCGACAAGCCTTTGAAGCGTGCCTTCATGCCATACGGTGGTATCAAGATGGCAGAGCAGGCTTGTACTACATACGGCTACCAGCCATCAGAGAAGCTGCACGAGATTTTCCACAAGTATTGCAAAACTCATAATGACGGCGTGTTTGATGCTTATACCCCTGAGATGAAGCTCGTGCGCCATAATCACATTCTTACAGGTCTTCCTGATACATACGGTCGTGGCCGTATCGTAGGTGACTACCGTCGTGTGGCTCTTTATGGTATCGATTTCCTTATCGAGGAGAAGCAGAACGACCTCGCTAACATGGGTGACCGTGAGATGATCGACGAGGTAATCCGTCTTCGTGAAGAGGTTTCTATGCAGATCAAGGCTCTCAAGGGCTTGAAGGAGATGGCTCAGTTGTATGGCTACGATATCAGCCAGCCAGCTAAGAACGCTCGCGAGGCTGTACAGTGGTTGTACTTCGGTTACCTCGGAGCTGTGAAGACTCAGAATGGTGCTGCGATGTCTGTAGGTCGTATCTCTACATTCCTCGATATCTATATCCAGCGCGACTTGAACGAGGGTACTCTTACCGAGGATGAGGCTCAGGAGCTCATCGACCACTTGGTTATGAAGTTCCGTATGGTTAAGTTCGCCCGTATCCCTTCTTACAACGAGCTCTTCACCGGCGACCCAGTTTGGGCTACTCTCGAGGTAGGTGGTATGGGTCAGGATGGCCGCTCAATGGTTACCAAGAACGACTTCCGTTTCCTCCACACATTGGAGAACATGGGTCCTTCACCAGAGCCAAACTTGACTGTACTCTATAGCTCTCGCTTGCCAAAGGCATTCAAGCACTACGCTTCTCTGATCTCTGTCAAGACAAGCTCTATCCAGTATGAGAACGACGATGTAATGCGCCCAGTTTGGGGTGACGACTATAGCATCTGCTGCTGTGTATCTGCTACACAGACAGGTAAGGAGATGCAGTTCTTCGGTGCACGTGCCAACTTGGCTAAGTGCTTGACCTACGCTGTTTCTGGCGGTGTTGACTCAAAGACACGCGAGCAGTGCGGTCCTAAGTATCGCGCCGTTGAGGGTGATGTATTGACATACGATGAGTTCATGCCACGTTTCATGGATATGATGGACTGGTTGGCTGGTGTTTATGTGAAGACATTGAACCTCATCCACTACATGCACGATAAGTACTTCTACGAGGCAGCAGAGTTGGCGCTCATCGATACAGATGTTCGTCGTACTTTCGCTACAGGTATCGCTGGTTTCAGCCACGTAGTTGACTCTATCTCAGCTATCAAGTATGCCAAGGTAAACATCGTCCGTGATGAGACCGGTTTCCCTCTCAGCTTCAAGACCGAGGGTGACTTCCCACGTTACGGTAACGATGATGAGCGTGCTGATGAGATTGCAGTATGGTTGCTCAAGACCTTCATGAACATGATCAAGAAGCATCATACATACCGCAATTCAGAGCCTACTACATCTATCCTGACTATCACATCAAATGTAGTATACGGTAAGTACACCAGCAACATGCCTGATGGTCGTCCAGCCGGTGCTCCTTTGGCTCCAGGTGCTAACCCATCTTACGGTGCAGAGAAGAACGGTCTTTTGGCTTCATTGAACTCAGTAGCTAAGTTGCCATACGAGTATGCCCTCGATGGTATCTCTAATACTCAGACCATCAGCCCAGGTGCTCTCGGACACAACGATGAGGAGCGTGCCCAGACATTGGTAGGTGTATTGGATGGTTACTTCAACCAGGGTTCTCACCACTTGAACGTGAACGTATTCGGTATCGACAAGCTCAAGGATGCGATGGAGCACCCAGAGAAGGAAGAGTACCAGAACTTCACCATCCGTGTAAGTGGTTACGCTGTTAAGTTCATCGACTTGACACGTGAGCAGCAGCTCGACGTAATCGCTCGTCAGGCTCACGAGAGACTCTAAGGAAGTGAAGAATGAAGAGGGAAGAGTGAAGAATTCTCTTGTCTCTTTGTTATATATAGATTGCCCGCTAGATTTTCTTTCCTAGGATATTTAGCGGGCAATTATACTATTTTAACTGCAAATTTAAATTTGGTATTGAAAAAAATGCTATCTTTGCGGTATGAAACTAAATAATGAACAAAAGAAAGCCCTTTATGAGGAGGGTTACAAATTCTGTTTTGATGTTGTCAAGCTCATTCTTGGTGGTGTCATTCTAGCAGGAATTATGCAAGATAATATAGATAGAACTAGGTTGTATGCTTGGGGCATTTTCTTTATGGTCTTGATAGCTGTATTAGGAATGTATTTTATAATAAAGTCTAAAAATAAAAAGAAATAATTATGGATTTAGTTGATTTTTTGGGTGTCGTCACTGCTCTTATAGTCGTTCCTGGGCTTGCTTTTATTCTTTGGGATAATTACCAAGAAAAGAAAGTCGGCGCATGAAAGGATTTGTTCACAGCATAGAGAGCTTTGGTTCTGTAGATGGACCAGGCATCAGATTTTTGATTTTCCTGCAGGGGTGTCCGATGCGCTGCCAGTTCTGCCACAACCCGGATTCCTGGAAGACGGGGGTAGGAGAAGAGTGGAGTGCCGATGACCTGCTGGATAAGGCAGAGCGATTCAAGAGTTATTGGGGAGATAATGGAGGAATTACTGTGAGCGGTGGCGAGGCATTGATGCAGATAGACTTTCTCATCGAACTCTTCGAGAAAGCCCATCAGCGTGGCATCAATACCTGTCTTGATACCTCGGCTCAACCCTTTCATAGAGAAGGGAAAAACTTCGAGAAATTTGAGCGTCTGATGACCGTCACTGATACTGTTCTTCTTGATATCAAGCATATCAATGAAGAAGAGCATCGTAAACTCACGCTTCATTCCAATAAGAATATACTGGATTGTGCCCGCTATCTGAGCGAGATTCACAAGCCGGTATGGATTCGTCACGTCCTCATTCCAGGTATTACCGACAAGGATGAATACCTGGAAGAATTGCGCGATTTCCTCTCAACGCTCTCTAATATAGAGCGCATTGATGTATTGCCTTATCATACGATGGGCATCTACAAGTATGAAAAATTGGGTATACCTTACCCGTTGTCAGGGATAGAACCTCCTACAAGTGACCGTGTGGCTCATGCCAACGACATCTTGCAGAAGGCTATATCTTAATTTCTGCTGAGATTCCTGAGATGAGATTCTATTGAACTGGTGAGTCGGGCTTTGATCACCGGTTTGTTGATATAGTCGTTGACTCCCAGTTCATAGCATTCATCGATGTTGTCCTTGTTGTTTAACAGGGAGACAACGATGATGACCATCTCGTTCTTACTATATTTTTTTCTGACGTGATCTATCACGTCCCATCCATTCACATGAGGCATCATCAAGTCGAGCAAGATGATGTCTGGTGTGTATGAATCAATGATGTCGATGGCTTCCTGACCACCTTCTGCTATTTTCACATCCAGGTCAAAATCCTTGATCATTTCTCCGAGAGTCTGGATATTCTCAGGGATATCGTCAACGATCAGCACTTTATATTTGTTCATAATCATTTACTTTTTCATTGGATTTTTTTTTATTGTAAAGTTAGGTCTTGGACGTCGCTGCTCTAAGCTTTTCTTGCCTTGTGTACTCCGTATATGTCGCACATGAAGCCTTTGGCTGAGAGCAACTTGTTCATATTGATGTTATCGAATATCTTGTGATGAGTTCCAATCACCACGATATCATAGACTTTATCCAATAGTTTAACGTCATCCTCTACATGGATGCCGTATTCATTCTTCACTTCCTCCTTGTCCACCAGCGGGTCATAGAGGGTAGTCTTATATCCAGTTCCCACCAGGTTGATGTAGAGGTCAGCCACCTTGGTGTTTCTGATGTCATCGCTGTCAGGCTTGAACGAGAAGCCCAGGATGAGTACCTTGGTCTCAGGAGCCTTGAACTTTCTGAAGTCGCATGCACTCTTGATTTTTCCTGCCATCCATACAGCCATCTGCTCGTTCACCTCTCTTGCTGTAGAGAGGAGCGAAGGAACCACGTCAATCTCCTGCGCCTTGTTGATGAGATAGTATGGGTCTACTGCTATGCAGTGACCGCCTACCAGTCCTGGGGTAGCAGGAACGAAGTTCCATTTGGTGCTGGCAGCTTCCGTCACGTCCTCGATGCTGATGTTCATCTTGTCGAAGATCTTTTCCATCTCGTTGAAGAATGCTATCTGAACATCTCGCTGGCAGTTCTCCATCAGCTTGCATGCTTCGGCTATTCTGATGCTCTTTGCCTTGTGGGTGCCATGAGTGAGAACCGAACTGTAGAGGTTATCGATGATTTCAGCCGCTTCGGGTGTAGAACCACTGGTCACCTTTACGATGTTCTCTATGGTGTGTACGGTATCTCCCGGGTTGATTCTCTCTGGTGAGAAACCCACGAAGAAGTTATCGTTCAGCTTGAGTCCCGATGTTGATGCCAGCAACGGAGCGCATACTTCTTCTGTCAGTCCGGGATAGACCGTAGATTCATATACCACGATGTCTCCCGGTTTCAGGATTTTGCCTACTGCTGTCGTAGCATTTCTGACGCAGCTGATATCAGGTTTGTTCGACTTGTTGACTGGTGTAGGAACAGCTATGATGTATACATTGCAGCCTTTCAAGTCACTGATGTCGCACGTCAGCTTGAGTCCCCTTTCGAGAGCTTTCGACAGCATTCTGTCTTCCGCTCCCTGTTTCCTGGCTAATTTAGCTACCTTGGCAGCATTGATGTCGTAACCCCAAGTATCGTATTTCTTTGAGAATAAGCATGCAAGCGGTGTACCTACATAGCCTAGTCCAATCACGCCTATCTTAAACTCAAAAGATTTGTTATTCATATACTATATATATTAAGTTTGTATTATTGTTTATTCATTCTTTACATTCCCTCCAGCTGAGCGTATCGGGAAGTCTTTTCCGGATTCCATGCATCGGCATACGAGCGATGGAAGAAGAGCTCCTGCAGATGGGCTGAAAGTCGGGCGATACGCAGGAAGTAACCTGTATACGGCGACATGAGCGGCAGGAACCGGTAGAGGAACATTTCCTCTTTTCTTCTCTCCGTTACCATCATAACCAGCAGAAAGGCGAATTGGGAGAAGCATACTCGGATGAAGTAGCCCAGCGCCAATATCTCTACGATGTGGCTATTGAAGGTGATGGCGAGTTTCACGATATACCACAACCACAGGAAGTTGAGGAAGCAGTCGTACGTTACGCTCTCCATGTTGGAGATCCAGTTCAATATAGACCAGTTCTTGGTTGGCAGCAGGATGTCGCGGTGTTTGCGCAAGCGGAATCTTACGAGCGAGCGCGACCATCTGATACGCTGGTGATACAGTTTATACCATTGCGTCGGCACATTGGTCATGCAGATGGCATCTTCTGCGAATTTCACCTTGTATCCTGCCTTTCTTATCTTTTGTGTGAGGTCACCATCCAGTCCTGGTCCGATGTCCCAGAATCCGACCTCTTTCAGTGTTGCTCTGTCAAAGGCGCCGAAGGCACCCGATATGATGTGGTAGATACCCAGCTCGCTCGTTACGATACGTCCCACCTGAATGCGTTTCAGGTATTCGAACGCCTGCAGCGAAGAGCAGATGGTCTCCTTGTTGTTGCGTACCTTCACGCAACCACCCACACCCTTTACCATACCGTCGATATAGAAGGGGAGGAGAATCTTCTCCAGTGCATCACGGTCCAGTGATGAGTCGGCATCCAGGCATACGATGTATTTGCCTTTAGCCATCTGCGCGCCATAGTTGCTGGCTGCAGCCTTGCCTCCTCGGTCTTCCAGTCGCAGGTAGTGGGTGATGTAACCAGCTCGATAGAGGTCGGTGCATATCAGTTTGGTGTAGTCATCGCTGCCGTCGTCTACCACTATGATTTCATAGTTTCTGTAGGTCTGTTCCGCCAGCGAGTTCACCATCTTGAATATATGTTTTCCCTCATTCTTTCCCGGTACGAGTATCGAAACGAGCGGATTCTCTCGATAGAGATAGAATCGTGCCACTTCCTTTTCCTTTTCTATCTTGTTCCTGTTGGTCAGTCGGTTGAATATTACCAGATATTCCAGCAGGTAATATCTCGGCATCTCAATGAAGAACAGAAACCAGTAGGTGCTCAGGATGCTGCTCAGTGAGAGTGTACTCAACCAGTCCATGAAGTGGTTCAGAGTTTCTACGATTTCAAACATACCTACTCATCTCCTTTCTTTACTAGTTGTTTCTTATCTCAATATCGTGAGCGCCAGCACGGCTAGCAGTATCAGTACTCCGGCAATGGTAATCAGTACGGCTACCAGCTGCTTGTATAGCTTGACGCGCTTCATGATCTTGTCGTTCTCATCTTCCTTCGGCTTCATTTCCAGTGGCGTCTCTGCGGTCTTGTTTTCTTCTTCTTCGGTCATTTTTTCCTCCGAATAACTGCAGTAGTCGTCTGGAGTCAGCTCTACGTAGTTCATCTTGTTGAAGAATTCCTCGTAGTTGCCGGTCACCTCCTTGGTCTTGGTATCGAGAACGCAGCATATCAGCTCGTCCGGTTCTATCTTGTCGGCCACCTTTCTGATAGCCTTTGACATCTGCTTGCTCAGTTCATGCTGTGCATCCTCTACGGTGATGTCGCTGAATACGGAATACGTGATGTAGAAGATGTTGTTGTTGTACGACACCTTGTGGTTGGAGAAGAGGCGGCAGAAGCTGGCTTGCAGACTGTCCTTGATCTTCACCGTGTCCTGTTCGGCATTCAGTATCCATATCTTTCCTACCAGTACTGATACCTGTTCCTTGCGGTAGGTCTCCATCAGGAGTCGGCGCAGGCGGTTTACCAGCAGCGGGTATTCCATGAAGTTGTCATAGAGGTTGGTCATGTTGTTGAATATGAGGCTGTCCTGTGTCAGGGCGCGCACACCTTCCTCTGTTATCTCATAGTCTACTACGTCTCGTGACACCAGTGCATTCACCGGGAAGGTACTCTCGCAGTAGCAGCAGGTTGCCTTGGTCAGTGGGGTTGTGAACGAGTTCTCACAGTCGTTGCAGGTATATACCACTGCAGGTCGGTCATAGTCTACACCGATGTGGCGCAGTTTCTTATGACATTTCGGGCATACCAGCACACCGCCTACGTTGTACGTACTCTCCGGCGAAACGTTGGCGCAGCTGAAGTGGTGGATGATGTTCTGAATCTTCAGGTTGGAACTTCCACACTTCGGGCAGCACTCTGTATACAACAGGTGCGAGTGGTTGCACTTCGGGCAGAGGTGTTCCTTGATGAGGAAGCGGTGCATCTTGAGTGCACCATATTCCACCATTGTATCCTTGAACATGAACATCTCGTTGAGATGGAACAGACCCAAACTGTGATAGTGCTCAAAGATAGGGTTGATGTATCCCAGCGATGATTTTTCCAGGAGTCGGTGTCCCATGATTCTCTGGTCGCGTGATAGGAGATATCTCAGAATGTTGGTAAAAAGCTGGTTCGGCTGTGTAGGTCTTGCAGTTTCCTGCTTGATGCCGTACTTCTCTTTTGCCATCTTGATTCGGTCGATAATCTCGTAAACTTTCTCATTGCTCATGTCGCTGACGTATGCGTCTACGATATAGTCAGTGATCTGATCCTTTCCCGATACCGCCGTATTGACGAATATCGGCTTATAGCTACATTTATACGATAGGATAGGGCTGGTTCCAAACAGGATTGCATGGAACGCACGGTCACTCTTCGTATTGATGTATATGCAGTCGAAGTAGTCTGACTGGATATCTGGTGTTGAGTCGATATCAATGAAGCTATCGATGGTCAGCACCATGTCTCCTCTTTTGTTTCTTCTTAGTCCAATCATTTCTCCACGTTGTCTTTGTTTTGGTCTGGTGTGACGAGCTTTGAACTTCTCATCACATTTTGATTCTTCTCCACAGGGATGGTATACATCGGCAGTGGCTTAGGGTCCAACATCGCACTGATCTTGTTCACCCTGATTCTCACTGGCAGTTTGTTGCTCATCACCCAAGCCGGCACTCGCTGGTTGGGTTTGAAGGTGAATACTGCCACTACGGCATTGGCATCGTGCGAGAAGTTGCTCTGCAGGTGCTTTGGAATTTCCTCCACTCGCAGACCTACCATCTGCAGCTTCGCCTTCAGTACCACGTCCTTGTTCACGATGACGTCAGCATCGTCAGGACTTTCCATATACTTGATTTTCTCACTAGGCACGTATGTGATGATGCCCAGGTGGCATGCTGCATAGTCGGTATGCTGGATGGTGAGCACTTCATCGCTCTTGAACACCAGAGTCTTGTCGCTCACGTTCACCTTTGTGACGTAGGCATCGGCTGGTGCACAGCAGTAGTGTATCAGACCGTGGTTGTAGATGCTGGTATTGCTGGAGTATGGCATGTCTGCACCCGCCGTACCTGCACCTCTTCTGCTCATGAAGTTATAGGTGGTGTTCTTTGCCTGTGAGTAGATGGTCACCTTGTTCATCTGCTTTCTTATTTCTTCCTCCACCTCTGCAATCTCAGCATCCAGCTGGTTGCGCTTGGTGTTGTTGGTCAGTCCGTAGTAGATGTCGGAACTTTCCGAAGCTTTCTGCTTCTTCAGTTCAGCCAGTCGGGTACGCAGTACCGGTATCTCTTCTCTAGCCAGTTTAGCCTGCACCTCCATGTCGTGGGTTTCCTTTACCGCCGAAGGAATGATGTTTGGGTCGTATTGGTTAACGATATTGCCCAGCAGTACGTAGGAGTAGAGCGTATCACCTTTGTGTACGGTTTCTCCCACCTCCTTGTTCACCTTCAGGACGTAGATGTCGTCAACCGCACAGATATGGTTTTCATCGAGTGTGACATATCCGTCATAGATGGCCCAGATCATTCGGGTAACGATATAGTATGCTGCCAGTACGATGATGAGGAGGAAGATCAGCGCGAATATAATCTGCTGTCTAGCCAGTCGGTGGCTTTGCGATTTCAGCAAGTCGGCCATCGCCTGTTCCTGTGGCGTGCTGTCATATTGAAACTCATTCATAGTTCGATCTCGTTGAATATATTGTTGTTGTTATAGATGCTTACTGCCTTCTCTATATTGATGATGGCGAGTCCGCGGTTCAACATCAGCTTGTACATTCTTTCCATGCTTTCTAGCAGTCCGGTATATTCTTCCATTCTCATCAGGTAGTTGTACCCGTTTTTCTGGTTTTTATATGCGAACCGTCGCATGTCGATGTATTTTCCTGTCTGCTGTATGTGGTAAGCCTCAGTGGCTATAGCCTGGTTGAGGTTTTCTATCTTTTTCAGCAGGATGTTCACCGACTGTCTGATTTCCTTCACGTCGGTGCTTCTGCTGTTCATGATAATCTCTTTCTGTGTCTCCAGTGCCTTTCTCTTTCTTGGGTTTTCGTTGTAGATTGGCACGGTGAATCTGATTCCTACATCACCATTGTGTGAGAACTTGTCGTTGCTCTGCCAGTAGGTTGACCATCTGGCGAATGGGGTGAGTCGGGTAGTGCTGAGATAGTTGTTCAGCTTGCTTTCGTTGTTGGCTATCTCCAGCTTTGTCATCACGATTCTTGCATCCAGGCTTTCCTTTTCTACGTGTTCCCAGAGGGCTGTGGTGTCCACCACCACGCGGGTAGGCTTGATGCGGTAAATCGGTTTGTTGGTGATGTCTCTGTCGGAGCAGAGGATGGAGATGTCGTATTCCGCCTCCAGCTTGTCGTTCATCACCTTGAGCATCTTGTCGTTGCTGATTCGGTCTTTCTCCAGCATATACTGGTAAGCCTCGTTCATGATGTCGAGGTTGTCCAGCTTGTGTGCTATGACGGTACCGATATAGAAGTTATATTGTTCGGTCAGCTCGTCGGCTGCCTTTTCATAGATGTCTGCAGTCTGTCTCTTTTTGTCTTGTAGACGTGAGAGTTCGTTAGCTAGGGCCACTTTGTTTCTCTTTTCCTTTCCCTGGTAGAACTTGCTGTTGATGATGTTCCATCCCAGTTCGGCCTGTACTTTGGCTTTGTACTTGGAGACCTGTTCTGCATCGTCGTTGTCGGCATCGAAGTAGGCGTCTGGTCTGGCGTAAATCTGACCGGTTACTTCCAGTCCGTTACGTCTGTTTACAGCCAACTGTTCGTATGCAGTTTTAGCCCAGTATAATGAGTCAGTGGTTTTAATGTCAGCAGTATGTTGTTTGTTGAGTCCCAGTTCAATGATGGGTGCTTTCACCCAGATAGGGTTACTGATGAGTGTGTCGAGTTGTGCGAAGCGTTGGTTGAAGTGTCTCAATACGTTTTCGTTCTTGAGATTTTCGTAGACGAGCATCTTAGGGCTGAAACTCTTCTGCTGTTTTTTGCTTTGAGTTTGTGCCCATGCCTGCTGTCCTCCGATCATCGTCAGAAGAGCCGTTGTTGTGTATAGTATTAATGTACGCTTCATAGCTTTACTTATTTAAACACGATGAATGCAGCTGCAAGCTGTTGCAGCTGCATTCACTATGTTCTTAGTTTATTTAAATATCTATATTGCTGATGCAATGTCAATTAGCTTACTCGTTGTAAGAAACATCTGTATCTGCATCGCAGTTATACAGTTTGTAAACCTGCAAACGGTCTCTACCATGTGCTACATAGATATAGCCGTTGTAAACAGTTACGTAGTTGGCTGAGTAGTTGCCTTTCTTGATCTTCTTATATCTTTCAGCTACTAAGTTTCCATCCATATCCAATACCTTCAGACCAGCTGAACCGTATGCAACATAGATGTACTTTCCACCTATAAAGCAACCGTTGGCAGCTGCTTTATATAGACCAGCCTTGTCACCTTGAGTATTCAAAGCATTCTTAATCTGGTAGTGCCACTTTTCGTTACCATCCAAATCGTAGCAGTAGAAACCTGCACCTCCCAAGCATGCGTATACTCTATCACCAACGAGTGCAATTGTATTTTTACCGTTGTTTGGTGTAATAGCTTCTACAGCGAAAGAATGCTCTGGTGTTACACTGAAGTCTGTTGTACCAGCTGGATATATATTGATATGTGCTGGTATTGCAGTATTTTCATCTTCTGTTTCTGTGAGCTGTCTGTCAAATGTCAGAGATGCAATCTTGCCATTATATAAAGAGAGGTGCTTTACTCTACCATCAGTTTTGGTCATTTTGATCTCATTGAAATCTGTATCGTAAACCATGTAACCTCTAGTAGTAGCAACAACATACTTGTCACCATCTCTAACAATGCAATTCTCATCGTAGCCAAGCTTGGCATTTTCTGCTGTAGCTGGTACCAGATTAATCATCTGCATTGGCTCAATCGTCTTTGTCTCCTGATTCTCTGTAATCTCAGTAGATTCTGTATTCAAAAGACCATCATTCTTGATGTCTATGGTAGCAGTCATTGCTCCCTTCTTGAAGTGTGAACCAACAGTCAAGACTCTTGGAGTTGTAGTCTTTCCATCAACGATAAGGTGGTTGAAGTCTATCATATTCTCTGTATCCTGCAGGTATTGTTCCATTGTTACCTGATTATTTGTTACAGGAGAGAATACTTCGAGACAAGCACCATGTCCAGCGCCACGTGTGTGGTAAGACAGATACATCTTGTTATTGTATTCCTTGACACATGTAGCAGAGATGTCGTGTGTATGATTAGGATACTCAATCGTTGTAATCAAGTCCAAATCTGCCTTTGGCTCTGGTGTTGGGTCAGGTCCAGGAGTTGGATCTCCATTATCATTGTGTCCTGGGTTACAAGCATCCTTCTTGATGGTGAAGTCATTCTGGTTTTCTGTTGTTACCTCGATGACGTTAGCCTCATTGTTCGGAGTTGTTTCTACAGGATTATCTGTCCATTCTTCGCAGAATGCGCCCTTGAAGTAAATCTTACTCTCGTTACCAGGAGTTCTGAACATTTTCAGATCCTTTTTGTTTTCATCACTGTGATTGTAATGCAGTTTGTCACCGATGATATATGCAACAGCATTGTCGCCTTCCAATGTTATGCTTCCTACACCTGCATTATGGTTGAAATAATTTGGTGTATTGATGAAACTGTTGTTCTTTAAATATATATTAGAAGTCGCACTCTGATCAAGCTTTTGTGCTTTCAGGTATGCAACGTGCAGTTCGCAATTATTTCCTGTTATGTTTATGTTTTCTGTAGCGAATACACCGCATTCATTATAGAGTTTTGCGCTGTTAATGAAAGTGATGTTTTTTGCAGAAAGCTTTCCTCCAATATAGTTGTTGCCGTCAAAAGTTAAATCTTCATTTGGATATTCGAAATTTTCAGAGACGTAGAGCGTGCCACCATTTCCATTCCATCCATTCCAGGCTTTAGCCTTGAAATTTCCTCCTACGTAGAGATGACCCTGGTTGCTGATAGTACTATTTGACCAATTAGCATCTCCGTAGTTGTAAATGTATTGGTTTGGTGCTATATACTTATTAGCATTTGTGAATTGTAATGTACCATAATTATATATTGTAATTCCAGCAGAAGCCAGGTTTTCTGTTGGATCTATTAAAGTAGCACCTGACATTACATAAATGGTCACATTATTTTGTAATTCGTAGACATTTGAAAATTCCAGCGTAGCTCCTTTTTTTACATATATGGTCGTATTGCCGACTCTTCCCAATTGTATTTTTTTATTGGAAGAAACTATATATGTGCCAGCTTGATTAGCATCTGTAATGTCACCTTCAAGTTCTTTTCCTGTAGGTGTAATTGAAGATTCTGCTGGCATTGAATTGAAGTCTCCAAAAACATCAGAGAAAGATGCTCTTGTTCCCTTAGTGTTTGTAACTTTGTAATTAGTTACTCTTGCACTCAATTCCTTTGCATCTGTATTTGATTTAACAGAAATACCTAGCAATTTAGAATTGGTTATAGGTGTAATTGGATTTACGGGATTGTCGGTCCCGTTATCACTACAAGATGCGAGAAGCAATGCTGCAAAGCTGAATGTTGCAAGTTTTATATTTAATGCTTTCATTTTAGCTTTCTGTTTTGATGTTATTTCTTGATTGATATTTTGTGTTTTGCCTTAATAAAGGCTTAGCCGTTTGCTTTTGATGAGCTGGTTAAGTTTTTAATAAGGTTTGCTCTCCCATCCATCGGTAGGATGGGAGAGCAGAGGATTTTTATGATTCTGTATTATTGAGCTGCTCCGCCAGTGAGCTTGAATACCTGGATACGTCCCTTACCGTATGCAACATAGATAAGACCGTTCTTAACTGCTACATAGTTGGCAGAGTTGCCAGCTGTTCCAATTCTCTTGTGAGTAACTTCCTTGCCATCCTTGGTGAGGACTACGAGACCATAAGCACCAGCTGCAACATATACGTAGTTGTCGTCTACTGCTACACCATTGATGTAACCCTGACGCTTGTCAACGCTTACGTTTTTATCACTCTTAGAAGTTGGTGTTGTCCATTCTGATGCCCATGCTTGGTTGCCGTTGCTCTCATAGCACATCAAACCCTTAGCACTCTTGCAGACGTAGATTCTTCCGTTGCTGTCAATGGCAATCATGTTCTTACCGTTGTTTGGTGCAATAGCACCAACGTTGAAGCTACTTGTTTGCTTCATAGAATTGTCGAATATCTGTACCTCACCCTGAACTTCTGCATCACCTGCAGCAATCTCAGATGTGTAGTTCAAGCCAACGAGTGATGAACCATTTACTGCTACAAACTTAGCTTTGCCTGTAGTTGAGACTCTATCTTTTGCTTCTTTTGCTAATGTTGGCTCATAAACGGAGTAACCAAGAGTGCTTGCTACGGCAATGTTGTTGTCGAATGGTACAACGCAGTTAGCATCGCCCTTAACAGTATTGTCTAATGACTGAGAAGTCAAACCCTCTGTGACGTTCAATGTACCATCACTGCCGATGGCTGCATAGCTAATAGCAGCACCACCTAACTGCTTGCCATCCTTGCCCTTGGCACTTCCAGCCAAGTACAGTTTGTTGTTGATGACGTTCAAGTGGTTGAAGTCGTATGTAGCTCCTGCATCTGCCTGCTGTACTCTCTGCTTCAATGTAAGCTGTTCGCCATTCATTTCTGCAACATCAATGCTTCCACCGAATTCTTTACCATTGGTATGGTATGAAACGTATACCTTGTTGTCGGCAGTAGGTACGATGGCTGTTGCTGACTGAGTGTCTCTATCGTAGTTTGCGATAGTAGACAACAGCATAAGCTTCTTCTGGTCTGCTACCTTGTATTCATCCTTCAGTACATAGCTGAAGTTTGGTCCTGCAGTCAAGGCTCCACCGCCAGTGATGTAGTCGTAGCTCTGTACATCAGAATTCCAAACTAAATAGTCAAAGTCTACCTTGTTACCTTCAGACTCTGTGCCATTCTTATAGCACTCCTTGAGCTGAGCCAGGATTGTCTGGTTGTTTGTGTTTGGAGTGCTGACGAAATTGACGTTTTCGTCGCTTCCTGCATAGATAAACTTGTCTGCCTTGATGACAGCCACGTTGTTGGCATCATCGCCCATTACTATCTGACCGGAAGTGTTGTCTGTCTTCAAAGTATTGAAAGACATTACACCGTGGTTGCCGATTACAATCTGGCAGTTGCCCTGCAAGTCTGCTACAGCGTTTCCTAGAACCTTGGTAGGCTTTTCTGTGCCATTGTCGGTGTATTCGTTGTCTGTTACGTTCAGGTATTTTAGATCCATGTATGAACCTGCCTCCATGGTGAGCTTGTTCTTAATCTTGGCAGAGTAGTCAGAATAGAACTTACCGCCATCCTTGATGGTCATGCTCTTGACGATGGCAGCCTTACCAACATGCAATGCTCCGGCAAGAACAACGTTATCGGTAAAGGTGACACGGTCCAAAGTGTTGACTTTTGCACCAGCATTGATAGTCAATGTCTTTGCACGAAGAGATGCGTATTCTGTTATTTCTTTTCCGTAATTCGCACTTTCAGGATCAGTTACAGTATGCTTGTAGCCACTGAGGTATACAGAACCATTGATTGTGATGTTTTGTGTTGGAGTACCTTCAGATTTCTTGTCGCCTGTGGTATGTCCCTCAATCTTTCCGAGAGCTCTTGAAGAATACAAAGCACCATCAATGGTGATATTTTCATTGGCGATGCTGTATGAACCAGACTCCAAAACATAAATGGTATTGCCCTGAGGAATAGCGCTACTTGAACCAGTATACTCCAGCTTGCCGCCCTTCAGGACGACGATGGTATTGCCAGATCCCAAGTTGCTGTATTTTACAGTACTGTTACCTGCAACAAAGAGAGTTGTGTTCTCAATTGTATTGGTAGAGAAGTCGTAAGTCTTTCCGCTTCTTGTCTTGTATTTGTCGTTTGACAAATCGGTTGCAGCATTCAGCTGCTTAGCACCATCAGCAGAAGGAGCTGTTGGTATGGTACTTTCAGTAAGTCCGTTGAACAAAGTCTCGTTAAAGGCACGAGTTCTTGCCTTGTTAGAGCTGCTGCGCTTGTAGTTGGTAACGCTAGCTGCCAACTGTGCAGCATCAGTCTGTGTAAGTCCGATCTTGGTAATCTCAGAAGGGACGGTACCAGGGGTGATAGGAGTGGCAGGATCCGAAGAGCTGTCGCTACATGATGCGAAAACGAATGCTGCCAAACCTATAGCAGCAAGTTTAGAATTGAATACTTTCATATCTATTTAAGTTTAAATTGTAATTTCTTACTTTATGATTCTTTTTGTTCAATCAATCTTTATCATTTTGCCTAAAATCTTTTACTAAATTTGCCTATCAAAGTAGTTTTTGCTTACTTTTAGGAGTTAACTAGTTAGCTCTTCGGGCTTTAGCCATCAATTAGACGGTGCAAATATAGTGTAATTATTTCAAACGAAGCAGAATTTTCCGTTAAAGATATTTAATATTAGCAAAGTTTAATAAACGAACAGCGGCTTGTATGACTGTGAGCGATAACACAATGATTTGGAATAAGGCTTACGTAAGGTTTGTTTAAGCCTAACGTAACAGTTAAATGAGCCTTAAATCAACTCCGTTTAAGGCTTAAATGAAACCGGAAAGAGGCTTCTTTAAAATTGAATTAGGGCTTTCTTTGAAGTCTGGGGAAAATATTTTTTGAAATTTCCTGCAACCTTTTGCTCCTTTCTTTCGTCTAAACACCAGAAATACGAACAATTTAAAATTGAAGGATTATGAAAAGTATTGGTTTGATGGTGGCTGGTGCCGCTATGTTCTTGGCTGCAGCCGGACTTACTGCCTGCAGCTTTGAGTCTACGGGTTCTACCGTGAAGGGAGATTTGAATTACGTGCAGGATGACTTGCGCGAGAAGTCTTTCAAGGCGATTGATGTGGAGGCTGTGGCTGATGTCTATTATACCCAGAATGATGGCGATAAATGTGATGTCCGACTGGACTTCTCTGCCATCAAGGACGCAAAGTTCCTGCAGCAGATGAAGGAAAAGCTGAAGGTGGTTTATCGCAACGACGAGGTGATTATCGGATACAACGGCAGACTGACCGTGCCTGCTTCCTGCAACTCGGAAAACAAGCGACTGAAGATTTATATCACCAGTCCAGACCTGGTGAAGGTGACACAGGAGGGTACGGGAAGCTTCCATGCCAAGACCATCAACAGTGATCGTTTCGCCATTGATAACGAAGGCGTAGGCTCTGTCTATATCGGAAAGATTCTTGCCAACAAGGTGACTGTAGATAATGAGGGCGTAGGCTCCGTGAATATCGATGATGTGGCTGGAGATAACATGACTGTTGACAATGAGGGCGTAGGCTCCGTGAAGATCACTAACGTCTCCATGGGAAGTCTGAAGGTGGACAACGAGGGCGTAGGCTCTGTGAACCTGGGATTCTTCAAGGGCGGCAGCCTGAATATCCTGAATGAAGGCGTCGGAAGCGTGAAAGCCAAGGTCGATTGCCAGTCTGTCAATGCAACATCGGAAGGTGTAGGCGGAATCAATCTGAGTGGCGTCACCCGTCAATACAGCAAGAAGAAAGATGGCATTGGAGGAATTTCGGATGGTGGATTGACGGTAAGAAAATAACGTAAGTTATTGAAAATCAAAATAAAAATCGGAAGAGGAAAATGCCGAAGCCAAATTGCGAAAATTTGAGCAATTCGGCTTCGGCTTAAACCTCTTATTTTTTTTCTATTTTTTCTTTTATTTATTTTCTTTTTTCTCTTTTCTTCTTGCTACTTCTTCTTGTCGCTTTTTTCTTTTCTTTTTTTCTTGTTTTCTTTTTTTTCTTCTCACAAGAATGCCGAATTTACGGTATTTAACATTTGAAAAGCATCAGAAGTGCCTTCAGAAAAGGTTCAAAAGAGAACGGTTAGAAGTCCCATTTTACACCGAGGCAAGGACGAACCATCCAGCCGGCATTGCTACCGAAGTTGTGGCTGATCTCTACCTCGCTACCTACGCTGAGGTTCTCGCAGCCGAAGTGCTGGCCTACGTTGTACCAGAGCTGTGGCTCTGTGGTGAAGACGGTGTGCTCAGGAGTGAAGGCTACATTGCCGTCCTTGTCGAACTTCAGGTCGCCATCCTTGTCCTTGAACGAACTGTGGGTCTCCCACCAGTAATCAGCGAAGCCGCTAAAGTTCAAACCCTTTAATCCAAAGATGTCCTTGCATCCCCATACAGCAGTAAGCTGCATTGGCACATTCTGGTCGGTCTTGCGGATAGTCTTGTAGAGTGCCTGAAGTGTCAAGGTGTTCTTGAAACTCTTGTCGTGCATGAAATACTCCACACCGAAGAGCCAGGCATTGTTGATAGGGTAGTTCTTGGTAATACCACCATTATACTCTACGTGGAGACTCCAGTTCTTCATTGGGCTGTTCTGCCAGAAGTTCAATGCACGTGAAATCTCAGTATAGGTTCCACCCTGTGCCACGTTTGGACTGCTGGTGTCCATCTTGTCGTAGTTGAAGTCGTGGTCTACAAAGAAATAAGTGCTACCCCATTTGTCCTGCTTGAACATTTCGAGTGTGAGGGTAACAAACTTGCGGTCACTGCCGAAGTCGTAGAAAACTTGGGCGTTGGTCTGTGCTAAAGTTTTGCTCGCAGGGAGCAACGCAAGTGCCATGAGCAGTAGGCTTTTCATCTTTTTCATAATTTTTTTCTTTTCTTTATTATTTATTAAATGAAACAAAAAACTGCGGACGGAAGGCCCGCAGTTTGTAATTATATTTATCCGTAACGATTAGTATGCAAAGAGAGGATAATCCTTCATTGTAGCATTCACCTTTTCGCGAACGCGGGCAATGACCTTCTCGTCCTCAGGAGCATTCAGAACCTCCTCGATGAGTTCGGCAATGAGGTGCATCATGTCTTCCTTGGCACCACGTGTGGTCATGGCTGCTGTACCCAGGCGGATACCTGATGTCTGGAAGGCAGAACGGCTGTCGAATGGAACCATGTTCTTGTTGACTGTGATGTCGGCTGCAACCAGCGCATTCTCAGCTACTTTACCTGTAAGGTCTGGATATTTACTTCGGAGGTCTACGAGCATAGAGTGGTTGTCTGTACCACCGCTCACGATACCGAATCCGCGACCGATGAGGTCGTCTGCGAGTACGGCTGCATTCTTCTTTACCTGAGCTGCATACTCCTTCCATGAAGGCTGCAGATTCTCATTGAAGGCTACTGCCTTGGCAGCGATGACGTGCTCCAACGGACCGCCCTGCTGACCAGGGAATACGGCAGAATTCAAGAGCATGCTCATCTTCTTGACCTCGCCCTTCTTGGTGGTCAATCCCCAAGGATTGTCAAAATCCTTGCCCATGAGAATGATACCGCCACGAGGACCACGGAGCGTCTTGTGGGTAGTAGAAGTAACGATGTGGGCATACTTCAATGGGTTGTCCAGAAGACCAGCTGCAATCAGACCAGCAGGGTGAGCCATATCAATCATCAGGAGAGCACCCACCTCGTCGGCAATCTTGCGCATGCGTGCATAATCCCACTCACGGCTGTAGGCACTACCACCACCGATAATCAGCTTAGGCTTGTTCTCCAGCGCCAGTTTCTCCATCTCGTCGTAGTCCACGCGACCGGTCTCCTTGTTCAGGTTGTAACCGATAGGGTGGTAGAGGATACCTGAAGTATTGACGAGGCTACCATGAGAAAGGTGACCACCGTGATCGAGGTTCAGACCCATAAAAGTATCGCCAGGCTTCAAGACAGCGAGCAATACGGCTGCGTTAGCCTGTGCGCCAGAGTGAGGCTGTACATTGGCGTACTCAGCACCAAAGACTTTCTTGACGCGTTCGATAGCCAGGTTCTCAACAATATCCACCACTTGGCAGCCACCGTAGTAGCGCTTGCCAGGCAGACCCTCTGCATACTTGTTAGTAAGGTAAGAACCCATAGCGTTCATCACCTCGTCACTCACGAAATTCTCAGAAGCAATCAGCTCCATACCTTTCAGCTGACGCTGATGTTCTCTTTCGATTAAGTCGAAAATCTCTTGATCTTTTACCATTCTCTTTACTTTTTATGGTTGATGTTTAATGAATTCGGGTACAAAAATAAGCAATATCTCTTAAACTACCAAATAAATTGTAATATTTTGAGTGATATTGCTTACTTTTTGTTATTTTATAGCCTTGAAATTACTTGCAAAGCTCTACTTTGCCCAGTTGCTGCTCCTTGTCGCAGTAGTGGCAACGTACGATGCCGAGAACCTTGTCAACGGTGTGGAAGATGGTCTGCATAGGCTCGTTGTTGGTGATGCACTTAGGGTTGTTGCATTTAACGATACCCTTCAGTGTATCAGGAGTCTCTACGGTCTTCTTCTCTACGATTTCGTAGTCCTTGATGATACTCAGTCCGATGTTAGGAGCCACTACGGAGAGTCGGTTGATTTCCTCATCGGTGAAATACTTGTTGGCAACCTTGATGATGCCCTTCTTGCCAATCTTCTTGGATGGCAGGTTGTAGCCGATGGTAACAGGAGTCTCCATCTTCTCCAACTGGAGGAGGTTCACTACCTGATAGGTCTTTTCGGCTGGTATATGGTCGATTACGGTACCGTTCTCGATAGCCGCAACCACTAATTGACTTTTATTATTTCCCATAATTAATCACTAATAATTAATCACTAATAAATAATCACTAATAAATAATCACTAAACACTACTCAATAATGGTCTTATCGTTCTTCACTTCCTCAAGTGAGATGCCGAGGCAGTGGCAGAAGATAGCCTCACGTGCATAGAGACCGTTCTGGGCCTGCTGGATATAGTATGCATGTGGATCATCATCCACATCGTATGCAATCTCGTTCACACGTGGCAGTGGGTGCATGATCTTCATGTTCTCCTTTGCCTTGCAGAGCATGTCGCACTTCAGGATGTATACGTTCTTCACGCGCTCATATTCCATGAGGTCAGAGAAGCGCTCCTTCTGAACACGGGTCATGTAGAGAATGTCGGCATCGGCAATCACGTCCTCGTTGAAGTCTTCATGCTCCACGAACTTGATGTTATGCTCCTTGCAGTAGAGTTTATACTCCTCAGGCATAGCGAGTTCCTTAGGTGCGATGAAGTGGAAGGTAGGGTTGAAATGGCGCATGGCAGTGATAAGTGAGTGAACGGTGCGGCCATACTTGAGGTCACCCACGAGATAGATATTCAAGTTCTCCAAGGTGCCTTGGGTCTTGTAGATAGAGTAGAGGTCGAGCAGACACTGTGAAGGATGCATGTGTGCACCGTCGCCTGCATTGACGATAGGCACCGGAGCCACCTCGCTGGCATACTGTGCGGCACCCTCGATGAAATGGCGCATGGCAATCACGTCAGCGTAATTGCTTACCATGAGGATGGTGTCTTTGAGCGTTTCGCCCTTGGTGGTGCTGGAAGTCTTGGCATCGGAGAAACCGATGACACGAGCGCCAAGGCGATTGGCTGCTGTTTGGAAACTGAGCTGTGTACGAGTAGAAGGCTCGAAGAAAAGGGTCGCTACGACCTTTCCCTTCAACAGCTCCCTGTTAGGATGCTTTTCAAACTCCTGTGCCATCTCCAAGAGATAAGTGATCTTCTCTTTAGAGAGGTCTGCAATCGTTACAAAATTATGTTTTTCCATTTGTTTTTGATTGTAATGTTCTAAAATCGCCCCCAAAGTTACAAATAATTTTCGATTTATGTGCGATAAATCAAAACTTTTATGTAATTTTGCACAAATATTTATAGAAATAACTGATGAGAAAAAGATTTATACATACTTTATGGGGTATTTTCGCTGCCGGAATCCTCTGCGCAGTGGCGGCTTTCTTTGCCATCTGGTATGGTAAGATAGGCTACATGCCCGACATCGAAGATTTGCAGAATCCTATCAACCGATTCGCTACTCAGGTGTATTCGGCAGACGGAAAGGTGCTGGGAACATGGAATCTCAACAAGGAGAACAGAATCGTGATTCCCTACAAGAAAATGTCACCTTATTTAATAAAGGCGCTGGTGGCTACCGAGGATGCCCGTTTCTATGAGCATTCGGGTATCGACTACCGTGCCCTGGGACGTGCCATCATCAAGCGTGGTATCCTGGGACAGGCGAATGCCGGCGGTGGCAGTACCATCACCCAGCAGCTTGCCAAGCAGCTCTATTCCGAAAAGGCTGGGAGTACGCTGGAGCGATTGCTGCAGAAACCGATAGAGTGGGTGATTGCCATCAGGCTGGAGCGATACTATACCAAGCAGGAGATTATCGCCCTCTATCTCAACTACTTCGATTTCCTGCATAATGCTGTGGGTATCAAGACGGCGGCTAATACCTATTTTAATAAGGAGCCGAAGGACCTGACGCTCTGCGAGGCGGCTACCCTGATAGGACTGTGCAAGAACCCGTCGCTCTTCAATCCGGTACGTTATCCGGACCGTGCACGCGACAGACGCAATGTGGTGCTCTCTCAGATGGTGAAGGCAGGTTATCTCAGCCGGGGTGAGTATAGCCGGTATGCTGCCGAACCGCTGACGCTGAACTTCCACCGTACAGACCATAAGGACGGTACTGCCACTTATCTGCGTGAATACCTGCGCCATTACATGATGGCTAAGCGTCCGGAACGTGGCAATTATCCATCCTGGAAATACGCTGAGTTCGTGACCGATTCCATCCTGTGGAACACCGATCCGCTCTATGGATGGTGCAACAAGAACTATAAGAAAGACGGTTCGCCATACAATGTATATAGTGACGGTCTGAAGGTGTTCACTACCATCGACAGCCGCATGCAGCGATATGCCGAAGAGGCTGTATATCAGCACGTGGCGCGCTATCTGCAGCCTATCTTCAGCAAGGAGACTGCACGCAAGCCAAGTTCGCCATACAGCGACAAGCTGACGCCTAAGCAGATCAAGGTAATCCTGAACCGCAGCATTACGCAGAGCGAGCGCTATCAGACGATGAAGGCAGCAGGATGTTCTGAACAGGAGATTCATGATGCCTTCCGCAAGAAGATAGACATGACCGTGTTCACCTATCATGGTGACGTGGATACGCTGATGAGTCCATTGGATTCCATCCGCTATTACAAGACCTACCTGCGCAGCGGATTCATGAGTATGGATCCGAAGACCGGTGCCGTGAAGGCATACGTGGGAGGACTGGACTATTCTCATTTCATGTACGACATGGTGAGTCTGGGACGCCGACAGGTGGGTTCTACCATCAAGCCTTTCCTCTACAGTTTGGCGATGGAAAACGGCTTCTCGCCTTGTGATGTGGCTCCAAACCGCCAGCAGACCTATATGGTAGCCGGCCAGCCTTGGACGCCACGTAATGCCAACCATTCGCGCTATGGACAGATGGTGACGCTGAAGTGGGGATTGCAGCAGAGTAACAACTGGATCAGTGCTTATCTGATGAGTAAGCTGAATCCGCAGCAGTTTGTTCAGATGCTGCGCGATTTCGGTATCAACAGTCCTGATATCCATGCCTCTATGAGCTTGTGTCTGGGTCCTTGTGAGGTGAGTGTGAGCGAGATGGTAAGTGCCTATACTGCCTTTGCCAACCACGGCATCCGTACGGCTCCGATGTTCGTGAGTCGCATCGAGGACAATGAGGGTAATACCATAGCCACCTTCCAGCCACGCATGAACGAGGTGATTGGTGCGGAGAACGCCATGAAGATGCTCACCATGCTGATGGGAGTAGTGGATGGCGGTACGGCCGGAAGACTGCGCTACCGCTATAATCTGGAAGGACAGATTGGTGCCAAGACGGGTACCACCAACAATAACAGTGACGGATGGTTTATCGGATTCACTCCACAGCTGGTCAGCGGCTGCTGGGTAGGCGGTGAGGAGCGTGATATCCACTTCGATTCGATGAGTATGGGACAGGGAGCCACCATGGCGCTTCCTATCTGGGCAATATTCATGAAGAAGGTTTATGCCGATCCGACGCTGGGCATCAGACCGGACGTAAAATTTGATTTACCAGACGGTTATGATCCATGCTATAAGCCGAAATCTGACCAGGATGATTTCGAGCAGGTAGACGGCATCGATGAGGTGTTTGAGTAGGCATTCGCCATTTTTGCATAGTTTTACTTTTAAATTGTGCAAAAATGGCGAATGTTTTTTGCTTATATGCGTTTTTTTTTGTATTTTTGCAAAGTTTTAGGGCTATTATGACTGATATGGCTATGCCGGCGGTCGGGCTCTTTGCTTGAATCAAGGAAATAAAATAAAAAATCATTATAATGAACGTTTCATATAAATGGCTTAAAGAATACGTCGATTTCGACCTGACACCACAGGAGACAGCTGATGCGCTGACCTCTTGCGGACTCGAAGTGGACGCTTTGGAGGAAGTACAGTCTATCAAGGGTGGACTGAAAGGTCTTTACGTAGGTAAAGTGTTGACATGCGAGGCGCATCCTAACAGCGATCACCTGCACGTTACAACCGTTGACCTGGGCAAGGGTGAGCCACAGCAGATTGTCTGCGGTGCGCCTAACGTAGCTGCTGGTCAGAAGGTAATCGTTGCCGACCTGGGCTGCGTGCTCTATGACGGCGACCAGAGTTTTACCATCAAGAAGAGCAAGCTCCGTGGTGTGGAGAGTCTGGGTATGATCTGTGCTGAGGATGAAATCGGTGTGGGTACTTCTCACGACGGTATCATCGTGCTCCCTGAGGATGCACCTGTTGGTCAGCCTGCTGCCGAGTATTATCACCTGGAGAGCGACTGGCTCATCGAGATTGATATCACTGCCAACCGTGCCGATGCACTCGGTCACTGGGGTGTGGCTCGCGACCTCTATGCCTGGTTGAAGCAGAACGGTTATGAGACCAGCCTGCATCGCCCATCTTGTGATGAGTTCGTAGTAGACAACGAGGATCTTCCTATCGATGTAGAGATTGAGAATACCGAGGCTTGCAAGCGCTATGCCTGCGTAAGCATCACCGACTGCGAGGTGAAGGAAAGTCCTAAGTGGTTGCAGGATAAGCTGAACATCATCGGCCTCAGACCAATCAACAATATCGTGGATATCACCAACTACATCATGATGGCATACGGTCAGCCATTGCACTGCTTCGATGCAGACATGGTTACCGGTCATAAGATTGTAGTCCGTACCCAGCCAGAGGGCACCAAGTTTGTTACTCTCGATGGCGAGGAGCATACCTTGGGTGAGCACGACCTGAGCATCTGCAATGCTGAGGAGCCTATGTGTATCGCCGGTATCTTCGGCGGTAAGGGTTCTGGTACTTACGAGACCACCAAGAGCGTGGTTCTGGAGAGTGCTTACTTCCACCCAACATGGATCCGCAAGAGCGCTCGCCGTCATGGCTTGAGCACAGATGCCAGCTACCGTTTTGAGCGTGGCGTAGATCCAAACGGACAGATTTATGCATTGAAGCAGGCTGCTATCCTCTGCAAGCAGTTGGCTGGCGGCAAGATTTCCATGCAGATCAAGGATGTATATCCAGAGCCAATGCAGGATTTCCCAGTTCGCCTGAACTATGAGTATGCTCATCGCCTTATCGGTAAGGAGATTGGTGCTGAGACCATCAAGAATATCGCTACCTCTCTGGAGATGAAGATCGTGAAGGAGGATGCTGAGGGCATCGACCTTTTGGTTCCTGCTTATCGTGTGGATGTTCAGCGTCCTTGCGACGTAGTAGAGGATATCCTCCGTATCTACGGATATAATAATGTGGAGATTCCAACCCAGTTGAAGAGCTCCCTGACTGTTCAGGGCGATGAGGACAAGGCTTATCACAGCCAGAACCTCGTGGCAGAGCAGTTGGTAGGCGAGGGCTTCATGGAGATTCTCAACAACTCTCTGAGCAAGACCAGCTACTATACCGACCTGGAGCTGAACAAGTATCCAGTGGAGAACGTAGTGAAGGTGATGAACCCATTGAGTGCTGATCTCGGCGTGATGCGTCAGACCATGCTCTTCGGCGGTTTGGAGAGCGTAGCCCGCAACATCAACCACAAGAGCCAGAACCTGAAGTTCTTCGAGGTGGGTAACACCTATATATATAATAAGGAGAAGTGGAGCGAGGAGAGTCCTATCAAGGCTTACTCTCAGGAGGCACACATGTCACTCTTCATCACCGGTAAGCGCGTAGAGGGCAGTTGGGCTCATGCAGATGAGCAGAGCAGCATCTACGAGTTGAAGGCTGTGGTAGAGAATATCCTCCGTCGTGTAGGTATGCCACAGAACAACCTGGTTATCAAGCACAGCGACAACAACATCTTCTCTAAGGGCGTAAGCTATGAGACCCGTGCCGGCAAGGTATTGGTAGAGATGGGTATTCTGAGCCACAAGCTGAAGAAGGCATTCGACATTGAGCAGGATGTATTCTATGCTGATGTTCACTGGGATAACCTGGTGAAGACCGTGAAGAAGGTGAACCTTACTTACACAGATATCAGCAAGTATCCATCTGTAAGCCGCGACCTTGCATTGCTCGTTGACAAGAACGTAGAGTTTGCACAGATTGAGCAGATTGCCCGTCAGACCGAGAAGAAGCTCCTGAAGAGCGTGGTACTCTTCGACGTATATGAGGGTAAGAACCTGCCAGAGGGCAAGAAGAGCTATGCCGTGAACTTCATCCTGCAGGATGAGGAGAAGACATTGAATGACAAGCAGATTGATGCTATCATGAAGAAGCTCATCGCCAACCTTACAGGTAAGCTCAATGCAGAATTAAGATAATATTATAAACAAAAAAACGATAAACATTTAAAATTTTATTCCAATGGGAAGAGCATTTGAATATCGTAAAGCTACAAAGCTGAAAAGATGGGGCCACATGGCCAAGACATTTACTAAGTTGGGTAAGCAGATTGCTATTGCTGTGAAGGCAGGCGGTCCAGAACCAGAGAACAACCCAACCTTGCGTGCTATCATCGCTAACTGTAAGCGTGAGAACATGCCTAAGGATAACATCGCTCGTGCCATCAAGAACGCTTGTGGCAAGGATACCAGCGATTACAAGGAGGTAACATACGAGGGATATGGCCCTCACGGAGTTGCTGTCTTCGTTGATACATTGACAGACAACACAACTCGTACAGTGGCTGACGTTCGTTCTATCTTCAACAAGTTCAGCGGTAACCTGGGTACAACAGGTTCTCTGTCTTTCCTCTTCGACCACAAGTCTGTGTTCACATTCAAGAAGAAGGAAGGTCTGGATATGGACGAGATGATTCTCGACCTGATCGACTACGGCGTAGAGGACGAGTTCGATGAGGATGAGGAGAACAACGAAATCACTATCTACGGTGCTCCTACAAGCTTCGGCGAGATTCAGAAGCACCTGGAGGCTGAGGGTTTCGAGGTAACTGGTGCTGAGTTCACTTACATCCCTAACGATTTGAAGGATGTAACTCCTGAGGAGCGCGAGACTATCGACAAGATGGTTGAGAAGTTGGAGGAGTTTGACGATGTTCAGACTGTTTACACCAACATGAAGCCAGAAATTCCTGCAGACGCAGAATAAGCATTATGTTGCAGCAAGAAAAGAAAGATAAGTTGACAAAAGTAACTTATCAGACTCATGGCACCTGTTCTAAGTACATCTGTATCAGTGTTGATGAAGATGGAACAGTGCAGGATGCCCAGTTCATTGGTGGCTGCGATGGCAACACCAAGGGCGTTTGTGCCTTGATTCGAGGTATGAAGGCAAAGGAAGTCATTGCCCGCCTGAAGGGTATTACCTGTGGCAACAAGCCTACAAGCTGTCCAGACCAGCTGGCTACAGCTTTGCAGGAAATGGGATATTAATACAATAAAGAGGGTGTGTCATAAATTCATGACACACCCTCTCTCTTTTATCTTTTCTAATACTTGAACAAGTCATCCAGCAATACCTCCTTCGGATTCTTTGCCGAATGATAAACGAAACGGAAGCTGAAATGCTTCTCCTTGTACTTCTGCAAGCCGGGATTGTTGTCCAGGGCATCTTTCTGGAGCTTATGCAGTTTGTCCTTGTTGGCATCTATGACCTGCTTGTTGTCTGCCTTGTTGCGCAAGGTGACATAATAAGTGTAAACCCTGGTGTTCTTATCAAAGGTTGCACTATCTGTTCTGCTGTCATTCACGAAAGGTGTAGGACAGTTTTTCTCCGTATACTCCTTAGCTTCTCTTTCAGCCTTTTCTTCCATACTTTCGGTGCAAGATGCTAATAAAGAGACCAAAACAGCGATGTAAATCAACTTTTTCTTCATGATTTTTCTATATTTTATCTAAAAATCTCTATTATTTTCAATATTTTGTGCAAAGATACGAAAAAAAATACTATCTTTGCACTCTAAAGAGAGAAAAATTATATGGAGAATATAAATAAAATAAGAAATTTCTGCATTATTGCACATATTGACCATGGTAAAAGTACCTTGGCAGACCGATTGTTAGAGAAGACTCAGACCATCAAGATTACTGAAGGACAGATGCTTGATGACATGGATTTGGAGAGAGAGCGTGGTATTACTATCAAGAGCCATGCCATCCAGATGGAGTATAAGGCAAAGGATGGTGATACATACATTCTCAATCTGATTGATACTCCGGGACACGTAGACTTCTCTTATGAGGTTTCCCGTTCCATCGCTGCCTGCGAGGGAGCGCTTCTGGTCGTGGATGCCACACAGGGTGTGCAGGCTCAGACCATCTCTAACCTCTATATGGCTATAGAGCATGACCTGGAAATCATTCCGGTCATCAACAAGATTGATATGCCTTCGGCTATGCCGGAGGAGGTAGAAGACGAAATCGTAGACCTCATTGGTTGCAAGCATGAGGATATCCTCCGTGCTTCCGGTAAGACCGGTGAGGGCGTTGAGGAGGTTCTGGAGGCGGTGGTAAACCGTGTGCCTGCTCCTACAGGCGATGATAAGGCTCCATTGCAGGCGCTCATCTTCGACTCTGTATTCAACTCTTTCCGTGGCATCATCGCTTATTTCAAGATTGAAAACGGCGTGATCCGCAAGGGTGACAAGGTGAAGTTCTTCAATACCGGTATGGAATATGATGCCGATGAAATCGGTGTACTGAAGATGGACATGATTCCTCGCAAGGAACTGGGTACCGGTGAGGTAGGTTACATCATCTCCGGTATCAAGAATGCTACTGAGGTGAAGGTGGGTGATACCATCACGCACATCGCCCGTCCGTGTGAGAAGGCGATTGCCGGTTTCCAGGAAGTGAAGCCTATGGTCTTTGCCGGCGTCTATCCTATCGATCCTAGCGATTACGAGAATCTGCGTGCCTCATTGGAGAAACTGCAGCTCAATGATGCTTCGCTTACCTTCTCGCCTGAGAGCTCTGTAGCCCTGGGCTTCGGTTTCCGTTGCGGATTCCTCGGATTGCTCCATATGGAGATTGTGCAGGAACGTCTGGACCGTGAGTTCAACATGGATGTCATCACCACCGTGCCTAACGTATCCTATATGGTATACGACAAGCAGGGAGGCGAGAAAGAGGTTCACAATCCTTCCGGATTGCCTGACCCAACCATGATTGACCATATCGAGGAACCATACATCCGAGCTACCATCATCACTGCTGCTGATTACATCGGTCCGATCATGAAGCTCTGTCTGGATAAGCGTGGCGAATTGATTAACCAGGAATACGTGAGCGGTAATCGTGTAGAGTTGCACTTCATGTTGCCATTGGGCGAGATTGTCATCGATTTCTACGATAAGCTGAAGAGTATTTCCAAGGGTTATGCTTCGTTCGACTATCATATCGATTCATTCCGCCACTCTGACCTGGTGAAGCTCGATATCCTCCTGAATGGAGAACCGGTGGATGCGCTGAGTACCTTGACCCATCGTGACAATGCCGTGAGCTTCGGACGCAGAATGTGCGAGAAGTTGAAGGACCTGATTCCACGTCAGCAGTTTGATATTGCCATCCAGGCAGCTATCGGTGCAAAGATTGTGGCACGTGAGACCGTGAAGCAGGTGCGTAAGGATGTTACTGCCAAGTGTTATGGTGGTGACGTGAGCCGTAAGCGTAAGCTGCTGGAGAAGCAGAAGAAGGGTAAGAAGCGCATGAAGCAGATTGGTAATGTGGAGGTTCCACAGAAGGCCTTCCTTGCTGTGCTGAAACTCGATTAATATTGAAATAACATTAACTAAATTATAGGAGGTTTTTTTATTATGGCTGACTTGATGAAGGTTATAGTACCTAAGCGCGACATAGCCAGAGAGCTTGCACGTAAGTATAGTACGATGACTCACGACGAGCTGGATGTCCTGGAAGATTTGCTTGTGCCGGTGAAGTATGGCAAGGGCGAGAGAATCTTGTCCGAGGGAGAAGTATGTACGGGTATTTCGTATATAGAGAAGGGCTTGGTGCGACAGTTTTACATCAAGAATGGCAAGGAGGTGACCGAGCATCTGGGTGTGGATCACTCTATCTTCATGTGTATTGAAAGTCTCTTTAAAGAGGAACCTTCTTATCTACAAGTGGAAGCATTGGAACCTACATTGGTTTACATCTTGCCAAAGGCGAAGCTCGAGGCGGCTGCGATGCGTAATGTCAATATTCAGATGCTGTATCGTAAGATTCTGGAAGAGAGTTTGATACAGTCGCAGGTGCACGCCGACCTGATGCGCTTTGAAACTGCGCCCAATAAATATAAGCGCCTTTGCGAGATGAGTCCACAGGTGGTATTAAGAGCTCCGCTCACCTATATTGCTAATTATCTGCAGATGACGCCGGAAACGTTGTCTCGTATCCGTTCTAGTGTACTCATGTAAGAGCATTGGAATATAAACAGAAAAAACGCCCTGTAAAGGTAAAGCTTCCATGACGGAATGCTTTTGCCTTTACAGGGCGTCTCTTTTTTATTATTGGTCTTCTTCGTCCCAATCCTCATCTTCGAATCCGAACAGGGCTGGATCAACGAAGGCATCGAGCGCACGGCGCTCTTTCTTGGTAGGGCGTCCGGTACCTCTTGCACGGTCTACGAATCCGCTGATGCGGCTCATTTCCAGAAGTTCGTACTGCTTAGGATCGGTAACGTTCTTGTAAACGCCAAACAGCATCTTGGCACCTACGCGCTGCTCAATGCAGTCGAGTACCTCGAAAGAATAGGTGATAGGAGCCTTCTTCACGCTCACCACATCGCCACGCTTGATGATAAAGGATGGCTTTCTGTTTACGCCTCCCACCGTCACACGACCATTCTTGCAGGCATCTGCTGCAATGCTGCGCGTCTTGTAAATGCGGGCTGCCCAGAGCCACTTGTCTATTCTTGCTGATTCTTTCATGATTGCTTCTTTCCAAGCTTGTTGTACTGGTTCATCGTATTGTTGATGCCAGCCAATACAAAACTCTTGATAATCTCTACGCCCAGGTCGATAGCAGGCTGAAGTTCCTTCATGTCTTCCTCGGTGTATTTACCAAGTACCCAGTCTATCTGTCCACCGCGCGGATAATCGTTGCCGATACCCATGCGCAGACGAGCATAGTTTTGTCCGATAAGTTGCTGGATATGTCCCAAACCGTTGTGCCCGCCATTGCTGCCATTGGCTTTCAGGCGGAATGCACCGAGGGGTAGGGCAAGCTCATCACTGATTACCAGAAGTCTGCTCTGATCAATCTTTTCCTGATTCAGCCAATATCTCACCGCATTACCGCTGAGGTTCATGAAGGTGGTAGGTTTCAGGAGAATGATCTTTCTGCCCTTGAGTGTGGTTTCAGCGACGAATCCATATCGCTTATCCTCAAAATGAATATTGGACGCTTTAGCAAAAGCGTCCAA